>Ga0123353_10017673_pt1 | contig 10501 bp, 12 predicted proteins | sample TergutLab28metaG_3_FD_92763 | JGI IMG/M metagenome (GOLD analysis project Ga0123353, IMG submission 92763) | Labiotermes labralis P3 segment gut microbial communities from Petit-Saut dam, French Guiana - Lab288 P3 | ecosystem: Host-associated > Arthropoda: Insects > Digestive system > Gut ... | reverse complement strand
CCGCCGAAGCCGACGCCGACGCCCGCCGAGGCCAAATCGCGCCACCCCTTGATTTCGGCGCCTGTCCTGCCGCGGTCCACGGCGACGACCGCCGTAGCCAGGCATTGCGGGTACCAGTATTCCGCCAAACCAGCTTCCATGATGGGAACCGCTTGCGTGTCGAAGGCTTCGACGGCGCCTGCGTTGCGCAGCCGGGCGAAGAGATTGCCGTTTTCGCCGGCGGCAGAGCAGCCGGAAAAGAGAGTCAGGCATAGTAAACTCACCCCAAAGAGCCCGCAGGCTTTTCGGGGGCCCCGAGCAAGGGCTGCGCTGATCCTCTTTCCCAATGCGGACCTCCCACAGAATTTGCAGCTGCAGCGCGAAGCGCCTAAATTGCCGCCAGCTTCGCGAACAGGTAATCCAGCGAGGCGTCGTAGAAAACGAAATCATCGACCGTTCTGTTTTCCAGAGCCCTGATTGCCGCCCCGCGCCCTGCCTTTGGAACAAGTAGCAGCAACCGGCAATCGGCCGCCTGGCGCAATGTTTGGCACAGTACCGTAACTTCGTTGGGCGCCGCGTCCGCCGCGTCTATCACCGCGGCGTCAAGCAGCAGTACTTCCGCATCCACGGCCGCCTGCCCAGGGTCCAGAAGCAAATGCGTCTCGAACTCCCAGTTCGGGAGGTGTTCCGCGGCAGCCGCGAAACCCTGCGCAAGGACTCTGTTTGTCGTGATAAAGCCAATTTTTTTCATGCAAACCCTTCTTTCCGCGTTTATTGTACCACAACAAACGCAGTGCCGCCCTACCCGGATGGCTAGTTTTATATTGTAGCTTACTCTTGGCTATAATGCAAGTTCTTTTGCAAATTTCGTCAAAACCTCCCCCTGCGGGTAGGGCCAAACAGATTTATTTATGGTATACTTCACTGAGAAATCCATTATTCTCACCACACAGAAAGGAGCAAACGATGGGATTGATCAAGGCGATAGCCGGGGCGGCCGGCGGGGTGCTGGCGGACAGCTGGCGGGACTATTTTTACTGCGAGGCGATTGAGAAGGACATACTGGTGACGAAGGGCCAAAAGCGGCAGAGCGGCCGCAGCAGCAACACGAAGGGCAATGAGAACATCATCACGAACGGGTCGATAGTGGCCGTGGCGGACGGGCAGTGCATGATTCTCGTTGACCAGGGGAAGGTGACGGAGCTGTGCGCCGAGCCGGGGGAGTTCCTCTACGACAGCGGCACGGAGGCCAGCATCATGTACGGCGGGCTGGGGAAGGGCATACTCAACTCCTTCGCGCTCATAGGCAAGCGCTTCACCTTCGGCGGCGAGACGCCCAAGGACCAGCGGGTGTACTACTTCAACACCAAGGAGATCCCCGGCAACAAATATGGAACTGCTGCTCCAGTTCCCTTCCGCGTAGTTGACAGGAACATTGGCCTGGACATCGACATCGCCATACGCTGCAACGGCGAGTTCTCCTACAAGGTCGCCGACCCCATCCTGTTCTACACGAATGTCTGCGGCAACGTGAGCCAGAGCTACAACAGGGGCGAGATCGACAGCATGCTGCGCACAGAGCTGCTTACCGCGCTGCAGCCCGCCTTCGCTCGGATATCCGAGATGGGCATACGCTACAGCGCCCTGCCGGGCCACGCAACCGAGTTGGCCGACGCCCTGAATGAAGTGCTCTCCAAAAAATGGACGGAGCTGCGCGGCTTGAGAGTGTTCTCCTTCGGCGTGAATTCCGTGACGGCCTCCAAGGAGGACGAGGACCTGATCAAGCAGCTGCAGCGCAGCGCGGTGATGCGCGACCCCACCATGGCGGGGGCCGTCCTGGTGGGCGCCCAGAGCGAGGCCATGAAGCTTGCGGCGGCCAACGAGGGCGCGGGCCCGGCGATGGCCTTCATGGGCATGAACATGGCCGGGGCGGCCGGCGGCATGAACGCCGGGAACCTGTTCCAGATGGGCCAGCAGCAACAGCAGCCGCAATTTGCTCCGCAGCAGCAGTTTCAGCAGCAAGCACCTGCGCCTTCCGGCTGGCAGTGCGCCTGCGGGGCGGCGAACCAGGGCAGGTTCTGCCAGGGCTGCGGACAGGCGCAGCCGGCGCCGGCCCCCCAGGGAGGCTGGAACTGCGCCTGCGGGCAGGGAGGCAACACGGGTAAGTTCTGCCAGGGCTGCGGTGCGCCCCAGCCCGCCGCCGGGTGGCAGTGTTCCTGTGGCGCGGCGAACCAGGGCAGGTTCTGCCAGGGCTGCGGCAAGCCGCAGGCATGAATAACTAATGTCTAAGATCTACAATCTAATCTAAGTTTTGAAAGGAGCACAACCATGGCGAAGAAAGAATGCGACATCTGCGGCGGCAAGACCGGCCTTTTGGGCAACCGCAAGCTGGACGACGGCAACTGCTGCAAGGACTGCGCGAACAGGCTTTCCCCCTGGATGACGGGGAGGCGCAAGACCACCGTGGAGGACGTCAAGGCGCACCTGGCCTACCGGGAGGAGAACAGGCGCAAGCTCCAGCAGTTCAACCCGGCGAACATCGTCGGGGAGAACTGGAAGGTCTGCGTGGACCCAAACATGGGCGCTTTCATCGTGACGCGCAGCAGCAACTGGCGCGGCGACAACCCGGACCTGATCCTGCTCTCCCAGGTGGTTTCCTGCGAGGTGGAACGCCAGGAGCACCAGCAGGAGGTCTACCAGCAGACGAGCGACGGCTCCAGGCGCAGCTATTCCCCGCCCCGTTACGACTACTCCTACGACTTCGAGGTGAACGTCCAGGTCAACTCCCCCTGGTTCAACGAGATCAAGTTCCGCCTGAACCCCAGCACCGTCAAGGACCGCTACGACCCGGCGTACCGGCAGTTCGAGGCCGAAGGCGACCAGATCCGCTCCATGCTCCTCTCCGGCAGGGGCGGCATGGGCGCGGGAATGGCGGGCGCCGGAATGGCTATGGGCGGCCAGTTCCAGCAGCAGCAATTCCAGCAGCAGCCCATGCAGCAGGGCCAATTCCAGCAGCCGCAGCAGTTCCAGCAGCAGCCCATGCAGCAGCCTGCGGGCAACTGGTTCTGCCAGGGCTGCGGCGCGCAAAACCAGGGTATGTTCTGCCAGGGCTGCGGGGCGAGGAGGTAACCGCCTGCGGCGGGGCTCCCCGCTTCGCTGTGTCCTATTAAGGTTATAATGAAAAAATACAAGGGGTGATGAACCTATGTCCACATTACTGGAATACAAATGCCCGAATTGCGCGGGCGCGATAGCCTTCGACAGTGCCACCCAGCAGATGGAATGCCCCTTCTGCGGGTGCAGCTTCACTGTGGAATCCCTGCGGGCCATGGACGATGGCCTTGGCCAGCAGCAGGATATGAATTGGGTTGAGCCGGACTGCGAATGGGGCCAGGGTGAAACCGAGGGCATGGCGGTGTACGCCTGCCAGTCCTGCGGCGGCGAGATCGTATGCGACGCCACCACCGCCGCCACGAAATGCCCCTTCTGCGACAACCCCGTGGTCATGAAGGGCCAGTTTTCCGGGGCGCTGCGGCCCGACGCGGTGATTCCCTTCAAGCTGGATAAAAAGGCCGCGAAGTCCGCATTGGAAAAGCACCTGCTGAAAAAGCGGCTGCTGCCCAAGGTATTCAAGGATCAAAACCACATCGACGAGGCCAAGGGCGTATACGTGCCCTTCTGGGTCTACGACGCCGACATGGACGCCAACCTGCGCTTCAAGGCCACCAAGCTGCGAAAGTGGAGCTCCGGAAATTACGACTACACCGAGACCAGCACATTTTATGTCTACCGGGGCGGCAGGCTCTCTTTCGACCAGGTGCCGGTGGACGGCTCCTCCAAGGTACCCGACGAGCTGATGGAATCCGTGGAGCCCTTCGATTGGAAGGATGCCGTGGATTTCCAGACGGCCTACCTCGCGGGGTACCTGGCGGACAAATACGACGTGGACGCCCAGCAGAGCCAGGCCCGGGCCAACGAGCGTATCCGCTCCAGCACGGAGAGCGCCTTCGCCGCCACCGTGATGGGCTACGCCAGCGTGAAGCCCGAGGGCGGCTACGTGAACCTGATGAACGGCACGGTACGCTACGCCCTCTATCCCGTGTGGCTGCTCAACACCACCTGGCAGGCCAAGAAATTCACCTTCGCCATGAACGGTCAGACCGGCAAATTCGTGGGCGACCTGCCCATGGACAAGGGCGCTTACAACCGCTGGTTCTGGGGGATCGCCGCCGGCCTTGGCGCGGCCGCCACCTTGCTGGGGTATCTAATCTGGTCGATACAGGGGGTGCTGGTATGAAAAAGATAACTTGTATGCTGGCCGCGCTCGCCCTGGCGCTGGTGTTCGCCCTGCCCGCCCTTGCCGCGCCGAAGACGATGCTGATGGACGAGGCCGGGCTGCTCAGTTTTTCCGAGGCCATCGCCCTCGATCTGAAGCTCATGGCGCTGGCGGAAAAATATCAATGCGACACCGTGGTCGTCACGGTGGAATCCGCCGGCGGGGCCGTCCTGAAGAAGCTCATGGACGAGCGCTATTACGGCAGCGACTATGGACAGGATGGCAGAGACTGCCTGATGCTCATGATCGACAAGGAGAAACAGTCCTGGCGTTTGGCGACATGGGGCGACATGGAGGCCATCGACGGCGCGGGACTCGAGTTTCTCAACCAGCGGCTGTACGACGACCTGTTCGAGGGGGACGATTACGCTGCGCTGAACACCTTCGCGGACTGGTGCGAGCGCTTCCACGCGCAATATGTCCAGATCGGCGTGCCCTATAGAGAGGGCTTCATGCCGCCCCTCGACAGCGTCGTACCCGCTGTTTTGGCGCGCGACCCGGATTCTCTCTCCCTGCTGGTTGACGAGGCCAACCTGCTCGGCGGCGCTGAGGCCGCCGCCCTGGAGGCAAAGCTGCAGGAGCTGTCGGACAAATGGGATAACGACATCGTGATCGTCACGGTGAACACCATCGGCAAAGCCACCCCCATGGACTTCGCGGACGACTGGTTCGACTACGGCGGCTATGGCCGGGGCGAAAACTATGACGGCGTTCTGCTGCTGATCAACATGGATGAGCGGGACTGGTGGATCTCCACCTGCGGCTATTCCATCTTCGCCTTCACCGACGCGGGCATCGAGTTCCTGGGCAAGCGGCTGATCGCCGACGGCCTGAGCGACGGTGACTACGCGACGGCCTTCGACGGCTTTGCCGATTGGTGCGACAAATTCTTTGAACGGGCGGAGACCGGCAAGCCCTTCGACAAGAGCAGCCTGCCGAAGACCTTCGGCGACGTCGGCGCGCTGATGATCTTCGCGTTCGGCGGCGGGATTGTCATTGCCTGGATTGTAACCAAGGGCATGAAGGGCAAGCTCAAGACCGTGCAGAAAAAGCAGGCCGCGGCGGACTATGTGCGCCCCGGCAGCCTGCAGGTGGTCTATGCCAACGAGCAGTTCCTTTACAAGAACGTCGTCCGCAAGAAGAAAGAGACCTCCTCCTCCGGCGGCGGGGGCTCGAGTGCCCACAGAAGCTCCTCCGGGCGCAGCCACGGTGGGGGAGGCGGTAAATTCTAAGCGAAACAACAAATGTTGAAAGGAGGAACCCCATGAAAAAGACACTGGCACTGCTGACGGCACTGGCATTGGCATTTGCACTGGCTGCCTGTGGCAGCAAAGAAGAACCCAGCCCCTACGCCGGGGCGGAAATGGGCGACACCCTGCAACTGGGCGGCATCGACTGGTACGTGATCCGTGTGGAGGATGGGAGGGCGCTGCTGCTGAGCGTCGACATCCTGGAAAAGAAGCCCTACCACCACGAACGCGCAGACCTGACCTGGGAAATCAGCGACATGCGGGCATACCTCAACGGCGAATTCTTTGACGCTACATTCAGCGACGAGGAGAAGGCCTGGATTGCCGAAACCGAGCTAAAAAACGAGACCCCTGAGAACTTCGAAACGGACTGCGGCAACGACACCCTGGATAAAGTATTCCTGCTGAATATGTGGGAGGTGGAGAATTACTTCACCGACAACGCGGCGCGCAAGGCAATCGACCCGGAGACGGGCGACAGCGTATCGTGGTGGCTGCGCGATCCCGGCAGGCTGAGCAGCAAGGCAGCTTCTTACGTATGGGTTTCGGGCGGCCCCAGCGACGGCGGCCTCTCCGTCACCAGCGAAACGGTCGGCGTCCGACCCGCGCTGTGGCTGATTGTGTAGACATAACCCATGGGCCCGCCGCGCTCCTCCGGCGGGCCCGCCGATAAAAGAGGCAAGAAATGACAGGAGGTCTGCATTATGGCGCTGATCAATTGCCCCGGCTGCGCAAGGGAAGTATCCGACAAAGCGGCCGCGTGCCCCGGCTGCGGGTGCCCGATTACAGCGGACATATACACCGGGAGCCTTTCCGATTTTGGGTTCAAGCGGCTCATCAAGGCGGAGGCGGAAAACTTCTATTCGGACACCAGGAGAGGGCGGCGCGTTCGAGGCGAGGGCCTGGTAACCCTGCTGGTAACCCTGCTAAGAGCGACCGTAGGGCGAAAGCAAGGCACCAGCGAGTACTACGTCCAGGCGGACAGACGGATCGACACCAGCAAAAAGAAAATACTGTCCGTATGGGCCCTGGGGCTGCTCGGCATGCTTGGCCTGCATTATTTCGCCGCCGGGCGGTATATCAGCGGGGTTCTGCGCTTTTTGTACAGCGCGTTCATATGGGTGATTATGATAGCCTTGCTGTTTTCATCCGACCCGCAGGAGGCCGAATACAAGTGGGGGATCATCCAGGCCCTGGCGCTGCTGCTGCTGGCCCCACCGCTCGTCTATGATATTGTCTTCATAAGTCTGGGTAAATTCCGTGACGCGTTCAGAAATTTTATTACATAAATAATATGACAGGAGAACTTTGTTGTGATAGTATGTCCCGAATGCAAAAAAGAGGTCTCCGCCGCGGCAGCCGCGTGCCCGCACTGCGGGTGCCCGCTGCAGCCCCAGGCGCCCGCCGCCAGCGAAATGGTCCGTATGGCGGGGTTTACCTCGTACATGCGCAGCCCCATTGACGGCTTAAACGGGCAGGCCGTTCTCACGGATACGCGCTTTGTCTTCGGCACGGGCAAGACCCTGAAAAAAATGTCCGCCGGCGCGTTGGCGGACATTGCCAAGGCCTCCGCGAAGGGCGACATTGTTTTGGATATTCCCCTGGCCGCCATAACAGCCGTTGCCAGCGGCAAGCAGGGCTTCAGCACGCTTCTGGTCATAGAAACAGCGGGCGGGAATTGTACATTCGCCTTTATGAAAAAAGCCGTGCACGCCGAATGGGAGGCCGCCCTGAAGCAAGCGGTCGGAGGGTAGCGGCTCTATACTGTGACGGTCAGCACCAATCCCTACAGCTTTCCGGAGCCGCACCACGCCAAGCTGTTTATAGCATCCAGCGGCGCGGACAGCCCAAGGCCGGTTGGCTTCAGGCAAAAGCCCTCGACCGGGCAGTGGTTTTTGGACGGATATTCTTCGCTGCTGCTGAGCATACGCATACCTGTCGCGGCGGACCCCTGGGCATAGTTCGATGGAGGATAGAATATGATCAAACGAGTTAGCAGCATGTTCTGCGCGGCTATTCTTCTGGCGGGGCTTTTTTCGGCCTGCGGCGCGGCCGGCGAAACGCAGTGGGAGGGCGAATGGAACAGGACGGGAACCGGGACGGACAGCGCGGAAATCACCATTGCGAACGTGACGGAAGAATCCTTTGACTTCACGTTCCTGAGCCTCCATATGACTTCCATTGGCGGTGCCAATACCGGAGAATTGGAGGGGACGGCGCGCATTACAGCGGAAAACAGGGCCGTCTTCGAATACGAAGACGGGTATAGCGGCGAAAAGATACGCTTCGAATTCGCTATGGATGACGGCAAGCTCTTCGTTTCCGCCAGCGAAAATGTGCTGGGCCTGTTCGGTTGGAATGTTACCATCGATGGCGTGTACGAGAAGTGGAAAGACGCGGAAGCTGCCGCGCCCGCGCAAAAGCTCCCGGATACGTGGCTGAGCGCCGCCGAGGCGAAGGCGGTCTACGACGCGTGGCTGGAACGCCGCGCCGAATTGTCCGAATATACCCTCGCCGAATCAAGCGAGACATATGAGTATGACGGCGAGGAGTACTACCTGTTCCGCGCGGAAGAAATGTCTCGGTACTGGTACAATATCCTCGTGCATATGGAGACCGGCGCGCTGCTTTTCATGATGACACCCGACGGAGAGGACCCGGAGACGACGATAGAGTCGCTGGACGATTGGTACGACGAGCATTACGCGCCGTAACGCGAATTGCCTTGCTGTTCATCCAGTGGTTGTCCGGATATGGTTCTGATAGACTGAAAAGGAAAGGCGGATTCATATGCCGAAACAGATGATCGTATGCCTCGCGCTGGCCGCAATCGCGCTGTTGGGGCTCTGCGGCGCAATAGCCGGCTATACGTACCCCGCCCGGTGGCAAAGCTATAAGGAACGCGCCGTGGTTGTAGAGACAGTCATCTCGCGCGTCGGCACGGGGAAAAACGGCGTGGATTGACTTAGCTGTGAAAAGCGCGGACAGTCAATCACATTGCAAAAAATCCTTGATGCGTAAAGCATTGGGGATTTTTCTCTGTTGCCCATGCCGCCGTTATATGATTCTTTGGGTGTCGCCCTTTGATTTCTCCTTGACAGAAGCCGGTGATCGTGCTACAATTTTCTGGCTGACAATACGCACCATACGACAGCAATCGGAGGGGCCCATGCCGGAAGCGCTGCAACAAGTGAAACTGAAGACCATCGCGGCCAACCTATACTACGGCACGCACCATGCCCTGCGGGATGTCACGATGGACATCCCCGCCCGCGCGATCACCTCCATCATCGGGCCGTCCGGCTGCGGGAAGTCCTCGCTGCTGCGGATGTTCAACCGCATGAACGACCTGATCCCCAGTGCGCGGGCGCAGGGGGATATCCTGCTGGACGGCGAGTCCATCTATGACAAGGCCATGGACATCGTCGCGCTGCGCAAACGGGTGGGCATGGTGTTCCAAAAGCCCAACGTCTTCCCCTTGAGCATCTATGACAACCTTGTCATGGGTCCGCGCAGCCACGGGGTGACGCGACGCGACGCGCTGGACGAGATCGCGCGGCGCAGCCTTTCTTCCGTGGCGTTGTGGGACGAGCTCAAGGACGGCCTGAGGGGGCCCGCGCAGGCGCTCCAGCCCGGGCAGCAGCAGCGCCTGTGCATCGCGCGGGCCCTGGCGGTGGAGCCGGATGTGATCCTGATGGACGAATCCTGCAGCGCGCTGGACCCGGAATCCACGATGAAAATCGAGGAGCTGATGACGCAGCTGGCGGAACAGTACACGATCCTCATCGTCACCCACAACATGGAGCAGGCGCTGCGGGTCTCGGATATGGCGGCGTTCATGATGATAGGCGAGGACAAAGTGGGCACCCTGGTGGAATACGCCCCCACGGTACAAATGTTCGCCAACCCCCAGGACAAGCGCACCGAAGATTATATAACCGGCAGGTTTGGGTGATCTATGAAAAATTTGCTTAATTACAAGGCACGGGCGGCTTGCGAGCCGCATATTCGAAAAACTCGGGCGGCTTGCAAGCCGCCCCTACAGGCTGTGCTGCTGTTCGTGGCTGTGCTGCTTGTTATGTGCCTGCCGGGCTGCGGTCGGTCGGGGCATGCCGTCATACTGGCCGGGTCCACCTCCGTGCAGCCCTACGCAGAGATCCTGGAGGAGGCCTTCGCGCACATCAACGACGGCGAAATCGACGTGCAGGGCGGCGGCTCTTCGGCGGGCATTACGGCGGCGGAGAGCGGCACCGCCGACATAGGCATGTCCTCCCGGGCGCTGAAGGAGAGCGAGGCGGGCCTGTGGTCCATCGAGATTGCCAAGGACGGCCTGGCCGTCATTGTGCATCCCTCCAACCCTGTGGCCGACCTGTCCCTGGAGGAAATCCGCGCCATCTATGCCCAGGACGTCTCCAACTGGGGCAGCCTGGGCGGACGGGATAGAAAAATCTACATTATCACCCGGGAGGAGGGCTCCGGCAGCCGCAGCGCCTTTGAGGACCTGGTGATGGCCGGGCGCGAGATCAGCCCCCGGGCCATCGTGCAGGCCTCCAACGGCGCGGTGCGCCAGCTGGTCTCCGACGACCGCGACGCCATAGGATTCATCTCCCTCGGCCTGGTGGAGGAGGGCGAAAAGCCCGTGAAGGCCCTGCGCCTGCAGGGCACCGCCGCCACCCGGGAAAACGTCATTAACGGCGAATACGCGCTGTACAGGCCGTTCCTGTTCGTTGCCAGGGAGGAGCCCCAGGGCCTGGCGATGGAGTTCGTCGAGTTCGTGCTGTCGTTTGAAGGGCGGCGGATATTGGAGGCTGAGGGGTTGGTGACGGGGTAGGGGGCGTTTGTAGGGGCGGCAACCTGCCGCCCGGGCACAAACTAGATTAGAGATAATTTCTATGGATTCTAGGTTCGGCGGGCGGCAGATTGCCGCCCATACATG
>Ga0123353_10017672_pt1 | contig 10501 bp, 2 predicted proteins | sample TergutLab28metaG_3_FD_92763 | JGI IMG/M metagenome (GOLD analysis project Ga0123353, IMG submission 92763) | Labiotermes labralis P3 segment gut microbial communities from Petit-Saut dam, French Guiana - Lab288 P3 | ecosystem: Host-associated > Arthropoda: Insects > Digestive system > Gut ... | reverse complement strand
TTTTGTGATTCCTCCGGCTTCTCATACATGTCAACATAAAAATCCTGACCGCGCATAAGCACCGCAGTCGTGACAGGCCCTTCCTTGCCTAGCCCGTTAAAACCTATGTTATGCCCGGGAAAGTCTTCTTTTATTTTTTGCCAGTAAACGTCGTAGAACTTAAATAAATCGTTTTTCGAAAAATCCCAGTCGCGTTCCAGCCATTTTATACCCTCTTCCACACTGTCGACCATACGCGTCATGTTAGGTTCTGAATCTTCAGGGAAACGGATTTGCGCGCCAATACAGCCGAGATGCCCGTATGATATATGCGGGCAGGATATGCCGGGCATGAGCACATATTCTTTGATTCCGTCACTGTCAAACAATTCAGCTATCGCTTTATAACCGGTTTCCCATGTTTTTTTGAACACGGACGGCTGAGTATAAAAATCCCCGTAAGCCGTTTTCCCCAGATATACCAGTTCCTCGTAACCGACCTCTACTACCTTTTTTATTTTTTGCAGCATAAGTTAATTTCTCCTAAATTTTTTTATTTATCAGGGTCTTGTAAAAATACCACTGACCCAAGCCTATGTTGGAAGGCCTTCAGATCATCTTTTAAAAAGCTCTTGATAATTCATGACGGCTTTTTTAATCGCGTCTGCGTATTCCTCTAATATTTCGGGACGGTAATGTTTAAACCAGGGAACGTTGAACGCGCAGCCGTTCGCCGCGTCGGTACGCGGAAAACCACGGTCAAGCACACGGACGTCCCATGAAGCGTTGGCTATTCGCGTAGGCTTGCCTTGATTATATATCCGTTGCACCGAACTGGTTTACCCTGCCTTTCATCCCTAAAGAGGGAATCCTTTTGACAAGTTTATCTCGGGCGTGATGATCCTGTCGTCGAAACGTTCATAATGCGCGGAAGCGATTGCTTTTTCATAGGTAATAAAGTCGTCCGTAACCAACATTCCGGCTTCGCCGACTGTGAAAGACTTACCGCTTATTAGTGACGTCGCCGAACGTACCGAATTTTTTATCTTTATACAGACCGCTTTGCACGTGAGATATGTCCTCGATGATTCTAAGATTATATTTTTCCGCGATAAGCATTATACCGTCCATATTCGCGGATGCCCGAGGTAATGAAAAACTATAATCGCTTTTGTCTTTTCGGATATGCATCGTTCTAATGTCACATGGATCTATGCACAGCGAATCCGGTTCAATATCCGCGAAAACAGGCGTCGCACTAAGGGAATACGCCTGAAAAACAGACGCTCAATACGTTAAGATCGGACAGATTATTTCGTCGCCATGCCCTACGCCGACGGCGTACATCGCGGCCAGAACAGCCATTGTACCGTTGCAATAACCGACGGCGTATTTCCCACCTTGCCACTCGTCGAATTTTTGCTCAAATTCCATTGTAATGTTTGTGCCGGACATTGATCGGTCGTGAAGAACTTTAATGACCGCTTCCTCGTCTTCCTTTGTTATGATAAGCCATGTAAAAATATCTCCCGGGTCTTATGATACGGTATTATTTACTCCGAAAATTGCCAGTTTTTCAATTATAAAATTCATACCTCTTTATTAATATACGCGCTAAGATTTGATGTAAAAACAATCTGCGGAGTAATGTAAAAATATGATTCGGGAACTTCTTCCCTAATCAAACGTTTGTATAGAATCCTAACAGCTCGTTTCCCTTGTTCACACGGGTTTTGATAGAGCGTCGCCTGCTGGATCCCATTTTCCATGTAAGGGATCATTTCATCAAAGACGTCCTGGCCGATAACCTTGATGTCCTGAGTTTTTTTATGATCCGCGAGGCATTTGCAAACGGCTACCGTGTTGTATGATGAAACATAAACGCCGTTGACGTCAGGCATATCCGCCAGTACATTTTCCATTAAAAGATATGCCGACTTCTTGTCGTCTTGAGTTTCAAAAACGCCTCTTAAATTGACGTTCTGATTTTTTGATTCTTCGATAAACCCTTTTATACAGTCGCGCTGGACGTGGATATTATTATTACAGGAAAACACGACGACGTTGCGTTTTTCCCGAAGGCAAAAACCAAGGAATTGAGCCGCCATCCGGCCTGCAAGTATTCCATCCATACAAACGCACCCTAAACCGGGTTTTTTGTCAACTTTGTTAACCAAATAAACGATAGGCGTTTTACTAAGCGTTAATTCTTCCAATACATCCTGATACTCTATGTCCTTGAATCCGGGAGAGAGCACAAGTCCGTCAATACCGCAGCTTTTCAGCTCAATAAGCGCTTCGCGAATATCGAAAGCGTTACTTAAGCCTTCAACAGGATAAAAAAGCGTATTTACTTTATAATCTATCAGATCATCAGATTCTTTTTTTAAGCCTTTTTCAATTAATGAATAAAACTCATTCGGTTCCCTGGGGTAAACGATTCCAATGGTTAACTCATTCCGCGACAGAGCTTTAGCCGAATTATTCGGTTTGTAATTCATTTCAGCAGCGACCTTGATGATTTCCTCACGCATCGCCTCGCTGATTTTAGGCTTCCCATTCAGCGCCTTTGTAACGGTTGTAGGCGATACATTCAGTCTGCGTGAAATGTCAGTAATAGTAATTCGTTTTTCCATTTCTAATCCCCATTATTCTCGCTACGCCTTATACATATGACGCATATTATTATTTGCCCCATTAATTATACGCCGCATCATGCAATTGTCAATCGGGATTGTAAATTATTAACATGCGAATATTGACCATGTGATTATTTGCTGTGTATATTGACAAAATAAATAGAAAACTTATAATATAGGAATAACGATAATCCAACATAAGACGTAAAGAATAGGAGGTGCTTATGATCCATTACAATGATTCAACATGGGAAGTAACTATTCTGGACGCCAACGTTAAGTCTCATGACTTGCAGTGTTTTAATATAGCGGATATTGACAATGACGGGCTTCCGGAGCTCATATCCGGCGGAAGCGACTTGGTTTGGCACAGTCCCCATACCCACGAAAGCGGCGTTATCGCTGCCAACAGGCATTTTCACGTCGGCATGGGCAGCGGCGACATTGACAGCGACGGCGTCATTGAAATCTGCGTAGGTGAATCGGACCCGGGCCCGGAGAAGTGGGAGCTGGTTATGTATAAACCGGACAGGGACGCGGACAACGGGTGGGAGCGCATCGTAATCGATCCGGCGATGGAAGGCGGCCCCCACGATATTTTATTCAGGGACATAGACGGCGACGGCGTCGAAGAGATTCTCGCCATCGCGTGTTATACGTCGACGCCCGGTATATACGCTTACAAAATGCACGAGGATGTCCGGTCGGCGTGGAAGAAACATAAGTTATATGAGGGAGTTATGACCGAGGGCTTGGCCGTCGGGGATCTGGACGGCGACGGCACGGTTGAGATCATCTGTGGGCCGGATTGGTACAAGGCTCCTGCAGTCGGAGCGTTCTCCGGTAAGTGGACGCGGCATACTTTCGCTCCGAACTTCAGGGAGATGTGCCGTACGGCGCTGGTCGACATAACCGGCAACGGACGCCCCGACATAGTAATAACAGATTCCGAATATATGGACGGTTATCTCTCCTGGTTTGAAAACAGAATCGGCGCCGACCTTACAAAACCTTGGCCGGAACATCGTCTGGAAAACGACGTCGTTTATTCGCATTCGCTTGACGCGGCCAGAGACTCAAAGGGTGTCGTCACGGTGATTACGGGCGAGATGCATAAAGGCGGGTGGGACGCGCCGCAAAATTATCACTGCCGCGTCATTTGTTACGTCAGCCGCGATGATGGGCTGAATTGGGAGCGTACCGTGGTTTCAAAAGGGGAAGGGACCCACAACTGTTTATTATACGATATTGACGGTGACGGCGAGTTGGAAGCAGTGGGCAAGTCGGACGGCGCGAAATGGGGAAACCCGAAGTTCATGATGTGGAAAAAGCCAGTTAAAATATCGAAACTCTCGAACATGAAACATATGTTTATTGACCGCGACAAGCCGAGGACCTGCGTGGATATACTCGCCGCCGACGTCAACGGGGACGGGAAGAACGACATAGTGTGCGGAAAGTGGTGGTATCGGAATCCCGACTGGAAACGTTTTGACATACCGGGCGTCGTCGAGATCATCAACGCCTATGATATAGACGGCGACGACAGGAAAGAATTGTTCGGCATTGTAGCGCCCGCTTGCGTAAACGAGCGCGAGGGTTACGGGAACCTCAACAGCCACGTATGCTGGCTGAAGCCGACAGACCCGGAAAACGGAGTGTGGGAACAATATTACATAGGAGCGGGAAACGGCGACTGGCCGCATGGCTCACTGGTTGCGCCGCTGCTGCCGGGCGGCAAACTGGCGCTAATACTTGGCTATCATGACGCAAGATTGGGAAAAAAACCCGAAATATTTGAGATGCCTGCGGAACCAACAAAAGGCCCATGGTTAAAACGTGAGCTGGCGGACATAAACTACGGCGAGGAATTCATCGCCTGCGATGTCGACGGGGACGGTAAGCTGGATATTGTGGCGGGACCGTATTGGCTGGAGAACGCCGGCGACGGAACGTTCATACCTTATAAATTCGCTGAAGATATTACATTCGCCGCGCGAATTGCTGTCACCGACGTAAACAAAGACGGAAGGCCGGACGTAGTTATAGGAGAAGAAATAATGGATTTTGACAAACGGGAGATCCCTTTTTCGAATATATGGTGGTACGAAAATCCGGAGGATCCCCGGAAGGTTCCGTGGAAAGGCCATGTGATCGACAGCGTGCGCTGCGCGCACTCAATCGGGTACGGGGATATTGACGGCGACGGCGAAGACGAGATCATCGCCGGCGAGCACGACCCTTTCTGGCCGTACCGCAAGCAATGCCGCATTATGGCGTATAAAAAAGCCGACCCTGCCGGACTGACGTGGAAAGCTTTTCAAATCGACGGGCGTTTCGAACATCATGACGGAACGAAAGTCGTCGAGCTTAAGCCCGGGAAGAAATGCGTTATCAGCCACGGCTGGACTGATAACATATATGTGCATGTGTGGGAGGTAAACGATTAATAACGTATACTTGCGTTACATAATAAAAATATTATTTAGAGGAGAGTTGAAGTGTCTAAGAAAAGTTTGACAACACTCGTTGTTCTGGGCTTTATGCTCGCGCTCCTGTTTCCTGTCAGCGCGTTTGCCCTGGATAAAACCGACACGACGTTCGTCATTTCGCACGCGCACTTGGATAACAATTGGCAGTGGGGTTTGAACGACACCATCGCCAGCGCGCTCAACACGTTTGACCTGCAGGACAAGAATGTCCGCAAGTATCCCGAGTACATATTCACCGCCTCCGACGCGCAGCAGTGGAAGTACGTGAAGGACCGGAACGCCGGTTTGTGGAACCGGGTCAAGGAAAACGTGGCCAGCGGTCAGATGGTCCCCGCCGGCGGCGCGTGGGTGCAGCATGACTGCGCCGTGATTTCCGGCGAGTCCATGGTTCGGCAGTATCTGATGGGGCAGAAGTTTTTTGAGAACGAGTTCGGCATAAAATGTGACGACGCCTTTTTGCCGGATAACTTCGCTTTCAGCCCGATCCTGCCGCAGATACTTCAAAAGTCCGGCATCAACACGTTCGTCCAGTGCTTCAACACGCCCCTTGGCTTCACGTGGAGAGCAGGCGAGACTAACACCCTCCAGTACCCGAAAAACAATGCTTTAAAAATAACGCCCGGGAGCTGGGGTAATTCGCAGCAAAGATTTAATGTTTTCAACTGGGTCGGCGTCGACGGCACCCCGATTTTAGTTTTAAACCCCACTGACTACGGCGGCGGCGGCGTCCTTTATGAGGCGCAGACCAGGACCGCGCATAATTACCCGACCTCGATCGGCCTGAAAACCGCGATGACTTTGATGAACCGCGGCGACACGGGCGGCGGGCCCATGGATTCCCAGGTGAACGACGCTCTGAAAGCCATGCCGGGTTACCAGCCCACCGTAAAGTTCGGTACCCTTAAGGACTACTACGACAGCCTCAGCCAAACCGACCTTAACCATATCGCCGACGAGGCCACTTTCGCCGGGCGGCTTGACGAGTTAAGGATGTTTTTCGGCGTGTTTGTCAGCAACTCCGCTATAAAAAAGCTTAACCGGCTGAACGAGATCACGGCGGACGAGGCCGAAAGGCTCGCAAGCACGGCGCTGTACCTTGGCAGGGGCTCTTACCCGCAGGCAGCGTTCCAGTCGGCCTGGGAAGTGGTTCTTATGAACCAGTCCCACGACACGATGGCCGGCGTAGACGACGGTTGGGTCTCGAACGAGGCGCTGGCCGCTAACCGGGTTTCTTACAACTCTTTCCTGGCACAAAGAAATAGCTCGGCGGACTATCTTCTTGGTTTGGCTGATACGACCGTGGAAGACGCGTCAGGGGTTCCCGTCGCCATATACAACCCACTCGCGTTCGAGAGGCATGAAGTCACAAGCGCGGCGGTTAAATTCGCAGCAAGGCCCGAAACCGATAAAGTTCTGGTCATCGACAATACGACCGGGGAAGGCGTTCCCGCTCAGGTAGTAAGCGTCGAAGCGGACGGCACATATAATATATTATTTGAGGCGGACGTCCCTTCATTCGGCTACAAAATTTATATCGTGGTCCCATCCGAGGATTATGCGTTTACGCAGTCGGAAACGGGGATGTCGTCCGATGCCGGGGCCAAAACAATGGGAAGCAACCGGTATTCAGTGACGATCGACTCTAAGGGGAATATTTCCAGCATCGTTGATAAGCAAAACGGATACAGGGAACTGCTTTCTAACAGCGTTGAATTCGCCATGGATAACGGCGTGAGCTTGCAAAGGATGGATCACGATAACGGCAGCTGGTGCCTTGATGAGAAATATTTTTATCCTGATTACAAACCTTTGTTTATCAACGATCCGACGTCCGTCACTCTCGTTGACTCCGGGCCGGTCATGACAAGATTTAAAGTTGTAAAAGAATACAAGATAACGGGCAAAACAGCCTATGACAATAACCCCTATGGAATAACTACCGTCACACAGTATGTGACATTGTACTCCGTCGGCGACAGGGTCGACGTCTACCACGAAGTCGATTTGCAAGACCGGGATTCTCTCCTGGAAGCCTCCTTCAACCTTAACGTGTCTAACCCCTACGCCACCTACGACCTTTCATACGGCACGATGGTTATGGACAACAATAACTTCGACCCCACAGGAGCGCAGGTCCATTATGAGATGTGCGGGCAAATGTGGGCCGACATTACCGACATTTCCGGCGATTACGGCGTCAGTATCTTCAACGACTGTAAATACGGCTGGGACAAACCTGAGAACAACCAGTTGCGTCTTACGCTTATAAGCTCGCACAGCTGGACAGACGAAAATATCGATAGAGGCATGAATACCTTTATGTATTCCATCTGCGGCCACGCGGGCGACTGGAGCGATTCGGCGATCCCCCAAAAAGCGAGGGAGCTTAACTATCCGCTTCTCGCGTATCAACTTACCCCTCATAGCGGAAGGCTCGGAAAAGAGTTCTCAATGGCTTCTATCGACAGCGACGACGTCATAATTACGGCTGTCAAGAAGGCCGAGGACAACGACGATCTGATCTTCCGCCTGGTCGAGCTAAGCGGAAAATCCGTACCTTCTGCCACAGTGACAATGTACGCAACGGCGGGTACGAAAATTTTCGAAGCGCGGGAAACCGACCTGATCGAGGATAATCCGGTCAGTATCGCGTCCACCTCCGATTCGTTCACAATTACAGACATCCGCCCATACGACATAAGGACGGTGCGCGTTAACTGGACGGTGCAGCCGACCATCGAGGAGGCGTGCAACCGCCTGACCTGGGACGTCATCAGGAATAAAAACATATTGATAAACGAGGTAACGACAGATTTGACGCTGCCGCTGACCGGCGGTTTTGACTCGGTTATCTCTTGGGATTCTGACAATACCGACGTTATTGGCGTCGACGGAACCGTTATCCGCCCCGATTTCGCGGAGGGTAATAAAACCGTCACATTGACGGCGACGCTTACTAGGGAAGACGGTGTAGGAACAGTCGAGTTCGTGATCACCGTCTTGAAAATGCCGTATATCCCGAACGACGCGGAAAAAGTCGCATGGGACACGGAGTGGCTTACCTGGGCAGTTATCCGCAACGCCAATGTTTCGGAAGACGACGTGAAAACTATTTTGACCTTGCTTGTAACCGGCGAAAACGGTTCGGATATATCATGGTCTTCGAACAATACCGCTGTAATCGCTGCTGACGGAAAGGTCACGCGTCCGGCGTTGGGTTCGGGGGACGCAACGGTCATGCTGACGGCGACAATCACTAGCGGCGAGGAGTCTGATTACGTCACGTTCACGCTGGTCGTGCCGGAAAAAGAACCGCAGCCGGATTTCTACGAACTCGACGCGGATGATCTTTGGAACGGCGTGGGCGGCGCGAAAGTAAATAACAAGCCCGGGACTTGGACGCACGCGGATTGGTCAGGCTACCCCACAATATACGGCTGGGCCGGCGAAACCGTGGAACTGACGTTCACCGGAGTCGGGATAGAAGTTTGGGGGTGGTGTTTCAACCCCGAATGGTCGCCAACGAATGATCCTAACAGGCCGTTCACGCAATTCACGGTCGACGGCGGTCATTATGAGCGGCCAAGGCTCTACAGGCCGGAAGGCTCCGACGTATACATGATTTATTCCGTAATGGATTTGGAAGACGCCGAACACTTCTTCTACGCAAAAGGCGACGCGTACGTTAATATTTGTAAAATTGTTGTATACACGTCTTCCGTCACTTTGACCGACCAGGAATCGGTAGACGCGGCGTGCAGCCTCCTGACCTGGAATACAATCAGGAACCAAAACGCTTTGATAACCGAGGTCACAACGAACCTGACGCTGCCGCTGGCCGGCTCGAAAGACACAACTATTTCGTGGTTTTCAGACAATACCGGCGTCGTCGCCAACAACGGAACCGTCACCAGCCCGGCCTACGGAGAGGGTAACAAAACGATCACGCTCACGGCGACGGTCACAAAAGGCGATGCGGAGGGTACGGTTGAGTTTGTGATCACTGTCCCCGAACTTCCTTATGTAATGACCGACGCTGAAAAAGTCGCGGCTGACGAGGCGTGGCTTGTCTGGAGTATTATCAGCAACGCCAATACATTGACGACAGACGTCAAAACAAACCTGACCCTTCCGGCAAGCGGCGCGAACGGCTCTGGTATTTCCTGGTCTTCCAGCGACGCCGGCGTAATCGCGGCCGACGGAACAGTCACGCGCCCGGTTAACGGCAGCGGTCCGGTTATGGTCACGCTGACAGCGAACATCACATGCGGAACGGAATCCGGTTCCGTCACGTTCACGCTTGTCGTGCCGGAGATGGAAGCGGTTGTCGGCGTGAATATGATGGAAAACCCCGGATTTGAGCTGGGAAATCTCACTGGTTGGGGTTCATATGATATGTGGCAGCCCGGCAACGAAGCTCAAATATCCTCTTCCGGCGCGCATGAGGGGAACTATTGCGGGATCCTACAGCATTTTACATACCTGTATCAGTACCGTGATTTGGAACCGTACACGACATATACCCTAACGGCGTATTGCAAGGTTGTGAGCGGGAGTCTGAGCAGCGCCCCCGGTCAGGCGTTTATATACGCGGCGTATTTAGACGGCACTTCCAACCGGGTTGAGACGGCGATAGTCGGATCGGCCGGCGGTGATTATCAATTGTACACACTGACGTTTACGACCGGATCGTATGTTGAAGGCATCGAAGTCGGGGCGGCGACAACGGTGAATGGTACAATAATATACTGCGACGACTTCATCCTCGTAAAACAAGGCCTGAACGACGCGGATAAGGCGGCGGCGGATGCGGAGTGGCTGACCTGGGACGTTATCCGAAACGCCAATACATTAAAAACCAACGTCAAGACAAACCTGACCTTTCCGGCAAACGGCGAAAACGGATCGGCTATTTCCTGGTCCTCCAGCGACGGCGCCGTAATCGCGGCCGACGGAACAGTCACGCGCCCGGTTAACGGCAGTGGATCCGTCACGGTCACGCTGACAGCGGCGATCACGTGTGGTTTGTCTGGTGAATCCGTGATGTTCATACTGGTTGTTCCAGAAGAGGAAGGACAGCTTAATTACTACGAATTCGACGCTAACGATTTATGGGCAGGGGTGGACGGAGCGGTCGTGAAAAACGCGAGTTGCAACGATTGGCCCGGAGCCGACGATGAAGATGTTGATATTCCGACTATATGGGGCTTTAATTCCGGAAGCGTGGAGTTTTCGTTCACCGGAGTTGGGATTGAGGTTTACTGCTTATGCCATGAGGATTGGTCTCCGGCTGAAGATCCCAACAGGCCGTTCACGATTCTTACGGTTGACGGTAAGTATTATGAGCGGCCACGGCTTTATAACGAAAACGGTTACGGCGAATATCTGCTT
>Ga0123353_10017671_pt1 | contig 10501 bp, 10 predicted proteins | sample TergutLab28metaG_3_FD_92763 | JGI IMG/M metagenome (GOLD analysis project Ga0123353, IMG submission 92763) | Labiotermes labralis P3 segment gut microbial communities from Petit-Saut dam, French Guiana - Lab288 P3 | ecosystem: Host-associated > Arthropoda: Insects > Digestive system > Gut ... | reverse complement strand
GCTACGGATGTACAACCTGAACGACGGAAGGAAGCAACTTGCAGTATACAACAAGAAATCCAACAATATACCGAAGATATGCCTGAACTTCCTTAGCCCGAACGCAGTACTGGGGAAGTATCTAGGAGTAATGTAGAGGCGCTACGCGCAAATTAAAAGGGAGACAGGGGAGGCGCACGTATAGGCTGGGCCGCCCGGCGCGGAGCGCCGAAGCCGCGTAGGGGAAACTGTCGAATTTGCTAAATATACCGCGCGGGTGATGCCGCCCGCAGGCGGCAAGGCGGCCCGAGTTAAGAATCGCGGCTTGCTCGTAACTCGTTTAATGGCTTTTCAATCGACGAAACGATTGAAAAGGACGGGGGATGCGCCGCCGCCAGGTCGCTCCGCTCCAATTGGCGGCGGACTTCGCCGCAGGCGCAGGTAAGAGAAAGAGTATTTATTACATATCGTTTTACCCAGCATATATATTTTTCGGGGAAGTGTCACCTATCATTGACAATCCTACAATAACAGCCAGATTTCAGGATTTAATACTATTGACAAACATTAGCACCCTATTGTAAAATAGTCCACACCGGTCGGGACGATTAGCTCAGCTGGTAGAGCTTCCGCTTGACGTGCGGAAGGTCACAGGTTCAAGTCCTGTATCGTCCACCAACCCGCACCCTGCAAACATAATGTCTGCAGGGTGTTGCCATAAAACATGACACTAATGGTGAGGAAATGGACTATTCAATTGTTATACCGTTATATAATGAAGAAGAAGTCATAAACGAATGCCACAGACGGCTCAGCGAAACTATGGCTGAGTGCGGCGGTACCTATGAACTGATTTATGTAAACGACGGAAGCCGGGATAATACCATGACCCTTGCCCGCACGATCGCCGGAATGGACAGGCATGTGAAAATCATAAGCTTTTCCCGTAACTTCGGCCATCAAACTGCCATAACGGCAGGAATGGATAAAGCCTCCGGCAAAGCCGTAGTGGTGATAGACGCGGATTTGCAAGACCCTCCCCAGGTGATCCTCAGCATGATCGCCAAATGGAAAGAAGGTTTTGAAGTAGTCTACGGAAAACGCACAAAACGAAAGGGTGAAACATTTTTTAAGAAAATATCCGCCAAACTGTTTTACCGAACGCTTAACTCTATGACCGACGTGGACATACCAGTCGACGCTGGAGATTTCAGGTTGCTGGACCGGAAAGTCGTGGATACGCTGAAAACCCTGCCTGAACGAAACCGTTACGTACGCGGTTTGGTAAGCTGGGTGGGATTTCGTCAAACCGCAGTCGAGTATGTACGCGAGGAACGCTTTGCGGGAGAAACAAAATACCCGCTGCATAAAATGATCAAGTTCGCAACAGACGCGATGACATCTTTTTCACATAAACCTCTCAAAATCGCTATGTATCTGGGTGTTATACTATCATTTGCCAGTATTGTATACCTGCTTGTCGTACTGTGCCTGGCGATTTTTTCCGACTTTAAACAAGCCGGCTGGGCAAGCCTGGCTGCGATATCACTTTTCTTTAACGGAATAATGCTGATAGCCATGGGTATAATTGGACAATATATAAGCCGTATTTACGACGAAGCAAAAGCCCGCCCGCTTTACATCATTGGTGAAACGGTGGGCTTCAGTGACGATTAAAACACTTGATTTCCAAGCTGTGAACCCAATGAGCATAACCGGGCGCCAGTCGTCAGGCTATATGAACTATATTATTTGTAAGGCGTGATGTCAAAGTAGTTGTTCCGGAACCGCTTTGGCGATACGCCTGTCTCTTTCTTAAAAACTTTCGTAAAGTAACTCTGATCCTTGAACCCGCAGAGGCTTGATATATGCGCAAGGCTTACATTATCCTCTAGCAGAAGCTTTTTGCTCTTTTCCACGCGCACTTTTGTAATATATGAGGTAAGGCTCATTCCGGTTTCTTTCTTAAACACACTGCTCAGGTAAGATTTGCTGAGAAAAACCTCTCTGGCGAGCGAGTCAAGCGAGAGTTTTTCGGAGCAATTTCTTTTTATGTAATTTGTCGTCTTGAACACAACGTCCGAGTGCTTTATCTGAGCAAGGTCGAACGCCTGTTGTATAAACCTGCGGACAATATCGGATATCCAAAGAGCAAGCTGGTCATCGTCAGAGAACTGTTCCAGCTGTGATATAAAATCTTCAGAAAGCCGGAAGGTATCAGCAGGATCCGCCCCGGCTTCAATAGTCGCGCGAGAAAGGATCACCAGTAACTCAAGAAGCCTGGCCTTTATCGCTCTTGTGTCGAAGTTGCTGTACACGTGGATATGTGCCAGAACTTCGTTTATCATCTTAAGCGCCAGGTTTTTCTCTCCGTGAATAACTGCATAATGCAGCTCCTTCTCGAACTTTAACAACAACTCAGCGCTCTTTGCATCTCCGTCAGCATAACTGTCCCTGGCGACATTTATCTGATACAGCAGCTTCTCCTGATCTTGTTTCGGACTGCTCGACTTCTGCCTGTCTGAATCCGTTATCTGAGTGGTCACCGCCGATAGTATCTCCGAAATATGGCGCACTTTATGCGTCGAGAAAACGCTGAGCTGTGATACTGCCCATACCATCTCCGCAGCGGGAAGGTCATAAAGGACGTCCTCCATGTCTCCCATGACTATAGGGCCAATAACAATACCTCCTGCTATAGCCCCGGAGCTGTCGGTAACAGAGGCGGCAATAAAGGTCAAGCCAAGCGGGCAATAGTAAATATACCTGCCGTTCCAGCGGTGAGCTTCCTGGCATCCATACAGATGCGTCGTAAGCCCCTTTTTCGTACCAAACGAGCAGTATGCGCAAAAGTCCTTCAGATACTCCTTTGGGGATTGGAAAGCCGGCTCTTTTTCAGGTATGACGATTATTTTGCATCCTATCTCAAGCAAGTCCGCAAAATGCAACCTGTATTTTTCACACTCTTCAAGCAACCCCGGCGACAAAACTACCACCCCCCCATCTGATTTTATATTGTTGAATACCCATTAATGTGATCATCACTTTGAGAGCCGACCTCCGAGAATGTTTTTCTGCCAGAGTTCACCCAGTGAATAATCATTCTCAAGCCAGTCATTCAGTTCTTTCGTATGCAACCGCTTGAACTCCGAACCATTATTACCACATTCCACAATGATAACTTCATCAGCCTCAAATTGATATCCATACATCTATCCCCGTCCGTGGAGTATACCACTATTTTCAGCTTGTGTCGAGTAAACAGATCAAGGACATACTTTTTGATTTGTAGGATTGTTTTCAATTGGATACATGCGTTTGCAAGGAGCTGTTTCCACGATACCGAAGGGGTAAGCTTTTGTGATTTGCTTTACCTGAAAAGCAACACGACTTTGAGAAGTCGTGACTCATTTTCTTCCATATTTAAACTGATTCGTTTCAACGTTTGCCGCTGTAGTACCCTTCTCAAAGCATGAAGGATGTACGTCGATTTCTTATCACTCCTTATCACTTTTATCACTCTTTATCACTCCTTATCACCTCCCAGTATAGTCTGGGTAAAGGAAAAGTCAAGTATGAAGAGGTTCTCGTAATCTAAAGCTATAGGAAGTTATATCGGATAAATATCGCACCGAAACATTTTATTGTTGCGGTGCGATGCTAAATGTTTCGTTGTCTTTAAGTATTGCTATTTTTTCTCGATTTAGACAAACCCCACCCTGAAATTTTCCCTTAATATATCAGTTCAGGAAGTCCTTCAACTTTTTACTTCTGCTTGGGTGGCGGAGTTTTCTTAACGCTTTTGCTTCGATTTGCCTTATTCTCTCACGCGTTACGTTGAACTCTTTTCCGACTTCTTCAAGTGTGCGCGTCCTTCCGTCTTCGATCCCGAAACGGAGCCTTAATACTTTTTCTTCACGTGGGGTCAGTGTGCTGAGTACCTCTGAGAGTTGCTCCTTTAGCAATGTGAAAGAAGCGGCTTCGGCGGGTTCCGATGCGTCTTCGTCAGGGATAAAGTCTCCGAGATGGCTGTCTTCCTCCTCCCCTATCGGGGTTTCCAGAGATACAGGTTCCTGAGCTATTTTCAAGATCTCGCGCACTTTTTCGACCGGCATGCCCATATCTGCGGCGATCTCTTCGGGCGACGGGTCATGTCCAAGTTCCTGAAGCAACTGACGTGATATACGCATGACTTTATTTATCGTTTCGACCATATGGACCGGTATCCTGATCGTACGCGCCTGATCGGCAATAGCCCGGGTGATTGCCTGGCGGATCCACCAGGTGGCGTAAGTCGAGAACTTGTACCCCTTTGTGTAGTCAAACTTCTCGACTGCCTTTATAAGCCCCAGGTTTCCCTCCTGTATAAGGTCCAGAAAGAGCATGCCGCGCCCCACATAACGCTTGGCGATACTGACGACAAGCCTGAGGTTAGCTTCGGCCATCTTGCGTTTTGCGTCTTTGTCCCCCTGAGCCATTAGCATTGCCAGGTCAATTTCTGCTTCTGTCGACAGCAGGTTGACCTTTCCTATTTCTTTCAGGTACATGCGTACCGGGTCGTCTACGCTGAAGTTGTCCACCAGAGTTTCAGGATCGATCAGCTCGTCTTCCGCAAGAGTTTCGATTTCCTGCAGCTCCTCGATTTCTGGTGTAATATCGTCCGGTGGCAGGAAGCTGGCGTCATCGGACTCCAGAGTGTCTATACTGAAGTTTTCGAGCGTGTCGTAAAACCTGTCTATCTGTTCCTGCTCGAGATTCATATCCTCAAGCACATCCAACAGTTCCTTTGAACTGAGGCTGCCGCGCCTTTTTCCTTCTTCGACAAGCGCGTTCAACCGTTCTTCATTATATTGCTCACGCGATTTATCGTTTAGTTCCTCGTTGTTTTCGGCGTCGATCTCAGCGTCGCGCTCGTCTATTTCCTTCATTATATCATCCATTATATATCAATCCCTTCAGAGTAAATTAAACCGATCCTTGTTTGTATTTTTTTATCTCCAGCAGCAACGACCCGTCCGGATCATTTGTTTTATACTTCTCTGTCCTGATTTTCTCTATGTACTCGCTGACAGTCTTTTCGCTGTGAGGTAATGATTCCGGCTTATTAAGAATCGAAGTGAGGAGAGAGGCTTCGTTTGGCGCCAGTTCCGCCAGCAAAAGCGCTTCTTTTGTGTCCCTGCCTTCAGAAATCCGTTTTGTGAGCGCTATAAACACATTTGCAAGAAATGGTGATGTGAACTCGTCTTGTTGCAGACCCATATCTATTATCGTTCTGATAAGGGCCGGATCGCGCACGAGGCATCTGATGATACCTTCTTCGGCTAGAGCCGAGCCTTCGCTGGTATACCTGAGCGATCTGTCTTCGGGTTGCATTGCGGCTGCGGGTCTGACCGCCCGCTTCTCATACTCTTTGTTCTGCCTTGATCTTTTGCTTTTATACTTTTTAGTGACCTCGTTTTTTACAGACTCAACTGATATACCGGCATCCCGGGCGACGCGCGCGCCATAAACCTCACGTTCGGGTTCGCTTGGTAGCTCTGACAACAGGTCCGTCGCTGCTGAAAGGTATGACAGGCGCCCCTCGTCCTGCGTCATATCGTACCTGCTTTGTATGGTCATAAGCTGGTACTCGATATGGTTTTCACTGCGTTCGATAAGCAGGCTGAAAGCTTCGGCTTTGTGTTTCTTCAGATACTCATCAGGGTCTTTCGAGGCTCCTATGTCGACTACCTTGACTTTCATACCTGTCTTTTCAAGCAGCGGTATTGCCCTCAAGGCAGCCCGTTTACCTGCTTCATCCGAGTCATATGCGATAACAACGCTTTCAGCGTACCGCGCCATGAGCCTGGACTGCTCCGCTGTCAGCGCGGTTCCAAGCGATGCAACAGCGCTGTCAAACCCCGCCTGATGCAAACTGATAACGTCTATATTCCCCTCGGCGAGTATCAGCATTCCGGCTTTCGTTTTCTTTGCGATATTAAGGGCAAACAAGCTCCGTCTTTTACTGAAAACGAGCGTATCCGGCGAGTTTAGATATTTTGGTTCACCGTCGCCAAGCAGCCTGCCCGAGAATCCTATGACTCCGCCTCGTACGTCTATGACCGGGAACATGATCCTGTTCCTGAACATATCGTAAGCGCCACCCTCTTTTCGCCCGCTCCTTGCAAGCCCTGCGTCGATCAGTTCCTGACGCGAAAAACCTTTTTTCATCATCGCGTCGAGAAGAATGCTCCATGAGTTTGGCGCGGCTCCTATCCCGAATCGGGTAATTATCGGTTTTGATACGCCGCGTTTTACCAGGTATTCCCTTGCCGCGCCTCCTGCCGGAGAAAACAGCATTTCATAAAAGTGCCTTGCCGCTTCACGGTTGAGTTCAAGCATACGCCGACGCTTTCCGGCCAGCTCATCTGTTGCAGAGTCTTCCGGGACTGTCATCCCCGCCCGCCGGGCCAGTATCTCTACCGCGTCCCGAAAGGACGCGTTTTCGATTTCCATGATAAAGTTAACCGCACCGCCGCCTTTTCCGCATCCGAAACAGTGATATATCTGTTTCTCAGAGTTCACCGAAAATGACGGTGTTTTCTCACTGTGAAACGGGCAGAGCCCGAACATGTTGCTGCCGCTTCGTTTCGACAACCTGACGAAGCTGCTGACAAGCTCGGTTATATCTGTCCTGCTGACCAGCTCATCCAAAAAGCTATCCGGTATTGGCATTTTTTACCTCTCCTGCCACGCGTCGGGGATGAAAAGCTGCTCGAATACATGTATCGCGTATTTATCGGTCATTCCGGAAACATAGTCGCTCACCCCGCGCCTCAACCCGTCGGTGGCGGATATGCGGCGGTAATCCTCCGGCAGTTCTTCGGGGTTCGCGGAATAATGCCCGAATATACTGTTTATGATCCCGTATACTTTCGATTCTTCGCTTTTTGCCTTCATGTTCCTGTAGAGACCTTTGAACATGAATTCATGGAATGAATCAAAAGCGGACTGAACTTGCGGGCTCAGTGATATCTCTCCGCGTTTTTCACTTTCGTAAATCATGTCGCAGATAAGAGTATTGATCCTATGGCTGTGCTTGACTCCGATCACGCTTGTGATCTCCCGGGGAATATCTGTCTCGCGCAGTATCCCTGCTCTCAGGGCGTCGTCAAGGTCATGGTTTAGATAAGCGATCCTGTCTGCGATACGGATTACATTTCCTTCCTGTGTCTCAGGTTTTTGCGTTCCGGTATGGCACAAAATCCCGTTTCTGACTTCATATGTAAGGTTAAGCCCCGCTCCGTCCTTTTCAAGCCTTTCGACGACTCTCAGGCTTTGTTCATTGTGCTTGAACCCGCCTTCGTCTTTCAGGATTATATCGAGCGCGCGTTCGCCTGCATGGCCGAATGGCGTATGCCCGAGATCGTGCCCCAGAGCGACTGCTTCCGCCAGGTCTTCATTTAACCGAAGTCCGCGCGCTATAGTCCTGCCTATACGCGCGACTTCGAAAGTATGCGTCAGCCGTGTTCTGTAGTGGTCTCCCTCAGGCCGCAAAAAAACCTGTGTTTTATGCATAAGGCGCCGGAAAGACTTGCTGTGGATTATCCGGTCTATATCACGCTGAAAGCATGTTCTCACTTCGCAGTCTTTTTCAGGCGTCGCACGGCCTTTCGACAACTGCGCAAATGATGCATGCTCAGATAATATCCGGTTCTCCAGCGTTTGTCTGTCTTCCCTCGGGCACGTCATAAAAACTATCTCCTGAATATCATCTATACTTACTATATTATACGCACGTATTATATTATACGCACGTAATCTACGTTTTCCTCTTTTTAAATTACAAAGTTCTGAACCTCGCAGTTTTCGGGCGCATTTTTATACCCGATACTATACCCATTGCGGCATAGCATGTCACTAATGATGATCCCCCGTAACTGAAAAACGGGAGCGTTATCCCGATAACCGGCAGCAGCGCAAGGCACATGCCGATGTTTTCGATCATCTGTACTATCAGCATCGCTGCAACTCCTGTGCAAACAAGTAACCCGAGTGAGTTGTTGGATTTTACTCCAACATAGATGCATCTGATGATTATAGCCAAAAGCAGCGCTACAATAAGGATACATCCAATGAAACCAAACTCTTCGCCCGCAGCGGAAAAGACAAAGTCGGTATGCTGCGCAAATATCAAGCTGCGCTGGGTCATGCGCCCGTTACCATACCCCACGCCGCGAAATCCGCCGGATGATATAGCCTGGACGCTTTGGTTAGCCTGCCACATGATATCTTCAACTATTTCAGGATTTCCGATCATGTCGGGAAAAAGTGGCGCCAGAATCCTGTATCTTTGCCGATCAGTCAAGTAGTTGATCCATAAGAGAGGTGACAACGCCCCAACGACAGCCACGCCTATAATAAACCATCTTAACTTCACGCCAGCTATAAACAACATTATGATCAGAATAAAGAGATATATAAGCGCCGAGCCGAGATCTGCAGAAACAACGAGTATAAGGGTAAACAGAACCGCAAAGACAAAAATCACCTGTATTAGAGATACAAATGAGTTAAGCGTTTTTCGCTCCTTGTTATTTGTCAGCATCTTGGCGACAATAATAATAAACGGGATTTTTACAACCTCGGCAGGTTGTATGCCAACTTCAAAAAAACGGAGCCAGGCCCGGTTGCCCACTTCTCCCATGCCGACGCCCCAGATTTGGAGCGTGGAAATGAATAAAACGCTGAAAAAGAATAAAAATACAGATTTGTCCGCGATGATATCTATATCGATATATGAAAAAAGCACAAACAGTCCAAGGCCAATGACCAATGCGCCTATCTGAACGTACAGCGCATTACCCTCGGCCGTAAGAAGTATGCTTGAGATCAAAACGATTCCAAATGCAGAACTGATCAGGCTCAGTATAAGCAGGAGTATATCCGCTTCGCGCAGAAATCGTAGTGCCGCCCTGAGAAAAAACCTCAATTTATAGTCCATTCCTTTCGCGAAGCTTACGCACAAATCACCCCATGATAAGCATGGGTTTATTGTGTTTCAACCCGCGTTTGTGGCGTTATGACCTGGCTATTATACCTTAAAACAGCGTTTACTTCAACTTTTTCTGATTTTCTGTTACTTTGTGTTTTCCAAATCCGGGAAATGGTGTTATACTGCGGGGGCATACTGTCTAAGGGGATACGATATGGTGATCGTTACAAAAAATGAGCTTGAAACTATTCGAGAGGGTGAAAAACTCGGCGGAACCCTCTCGCCCGGTGCTGTCGTCGCTTTATGCGGCGAGCTTGGCGCAGGAAAAACAGCCTTTACGCGCGGATTGGCGGTTGGGTTGGGCATTAGCATGAATGTCTCAAGCCCCACATTCACCATAGTAAATGAGTATTCCGGGAAAATCCCTCTGTTTCACTTTGATATGTACCGTCTAAATGACGAAGACGAACTCTTTGACATCGGATGGGATGATTACCTCGAGCGGGGCGGTGTATGTGTGGTCGAATGGAGCGATAAGGTACCCGGCGCTTTCCCTCCGGGCACTGTTTTCATAAAGTTTGACAATCTGGGCGGTGATACGCGCCGCTTGGATTTCATCACGGAGGGGGGAGCGCCGTCATGTTGATACTCGCGATGGAATCGTCCGCAAAACCGGCGTCAGTTGCTGTGGTATCTGACGGAGTTTTGTTGGGATTATACTATCAGGAAAGCGGTCTTACCCATAGTCGTACGCTTGTGAATATGACGCAGTCTCTGCTCAGCAATCTAAGTATTTCTTTGAGCGATATCGGGCTTGTCGCAGTGTCGCGCGGCCCCGGTTCTTTTACAGGAGTGAGAATTGGCGTGTCCGCCGCAAAAGGTCTGGCATGGGGTTTGGGTATACCTGTATGCGGCGTCTCGACACTGGAGGCAATGGCCAGCCAGACGCCTGTGGAAAAGGTTATACTATGCCCGGTTATGGACGCGCGGCGTGCTCAGGTTTATAACTCGTTGTTTCAGTGGCGTGAAGGGACTCTTTGCAGATTATGCGATGATCGGGCAATATCTCTTGGCGAGCTTGCCGCTGAACTTAGATGTTCCAAGTTTCCGGGAGCTGATTTCATCGCTGCTTCTTCATCCGCTGAAACTCATTATGATAATCCTTTAACTTCTGCAACAGCGTCTGACTTCCGGGTTTTGCTTATCGGTGACGGCGCGGAGATGAGTTTTGATTTCCTTATATCAGAAGGTATAAACTGCCAATTAGCGCCGGTTCTGATACGGCGGCAAACGGCTTATGGCGTCGCGCTGGCTGCTGTACATGAAAGTCCGGTGACCGCGATTGAGCTTGAACCATGTTACCTGCGCCCCTCGCAAGCTGAACGTGAACGCATGAGATAATTATGCATTAGGAGTTAAGCATTAAGCATTAACATTCTACATTCTACTCCGCAAGCTGCTCCCATTCCTTATAGAGCATATTTAACGTCTCATGGACACTGGCCTCATGCGCTTCCAGTTCCATGAGTTTCTCATAATCGGACTGAT
>Ga0123353_10017670_pt1 | contig 10502 bp, 8 predicted proteins | sample TergutLab28metaG_3_FD_92763 | JGI IMG/M metagenome (GOLD analysis project Ga0123353, IMG submission 92763) | Labiotermes labralis P3 segment gut microbial communities from Petit-Saut dam, French Guiana - Lab288 P3 | ecosystem: Host-associated > Arthropoda: Insects > Digestive system > Gut ... | reverse complement strand
CTGGTTTGCTGATGCAACATTCAGACAGTTCTTCTCAAGAATGGAGTCTAACACCCATGATGCTCAGGATAATCTGATAAAGTTTGACCACAATAGAAACTTCTCTACCGGTAGCATTGAGGCTGGAAGACAGATGCGGATAAAAGCAACTCCAAACGCCCAGTTTGTTATCGAGCCTAAGGCAGAGTTGCAGTATGCTTACTCTGGGTCAAGAGGTTTCCATACCAACACCGGCAACAGACTTGAGTATGACACAACACAAAGTATCCACACCAGAGCAGCGACTATGTTTGGATATAACCAAAAGCTCAACAACATGATTCTGATGCCATTTGTAGAAGTAGGAATCGGTCATGAGTGGGACGGCAAGACAGACATCATGTACGCCGGCAGCCCATTCAAGAGCGACTTGTCCGGCACCGGGTTTGATGTTTCCTTAGGCTTAAACGCCCAACTCGGCAAAGGCTGGGCAGCGTTTGGAGATATCACCTACGAGAACGGCTCCGTCTACGAGAGCTTTGGAACAAACATCGGGGTTAGGTGGAATTGGTAAAAACTACCTCTCCCTACTGTCACCCTAGTGCTTGACACTAGGGTCCAGGGAGGAACATAGCTATATTTATCCCTGGATACTAGCGTCAAGCGCTAGTATGACGAAGGAAAGAAAATAACTCCCCTCAATTGAGGGGAGTTATTTACTCTTCCAACATCGGAAATAGAGGCTCTCCGACAGCAAGAGAACTTCCTTCTTTTAACCCAAATGGCTTGAATTCGGCAGTAAATTTTTCAATACTTACACCCAATGACTCTTCAATTTTCCTAGCGGTTTCCGGGGCTATCGGATAAAGAGCCAAACCAATTAAGCGCAGCATTTCCAAAGTGGTATAAACCACCGCCTCAAAGCGTTCTTTCTGGCTATCATCTTTTGCCAGTTTCCATGGCTCGTTCGCTGCAAAATAAGCATTAGTCGCATCTCCGGCTTTAACAATACTATCCGCCAGTTCGCTCACAGTTTCAAGCGACATATCTTGGCGGTAAATTCTTTCAAACTTCCCGGCTGTGTCATTGATCAGCTTCTTATCTTCGGCTGTCAAGCCCGCTGCTGACGGCACTTTGCCATCCAAGCTTTTCTGAGCCATTTTCAAAACCCGCATTTGCAAATTGCCGATATTATTCGCCAACAATTTATAACCCTGTTTCAACAAATCAACGCTGATTTGCGAATCCCCGGACAACGTCATGTTGTGAATCAGATAAAAGCGCAACGCATCAACCCCCATCAGGTTAATCACCTCAACCGGGTCAACCACATTGCCCAGCGATTTAGACATCTTTACGCCACCCTCACCAATCCAGTAGCCATGTATAAAATAATGCTCGACCGGCGTAATGCCTAAAGCTTTAAGCATAATCGGCCAATAAATACAGTGCGGCTTCAAAATATCTTTCGCAATCAAATGATTCGAATGCTTCCAGAATTTATCAAAATCCGGATTATTACCATAATTCAAACTTGAAATATAATTCGTCAGAGCATCAAACCAAATGTAAGTCACATAATCGTTATCAAATGGCATATCCACGCCCAGCCATACACGGGATTTGGGACGCGAAATACACAAGTCTTCCAGCGGCTCACTCAACATGCCTAAAACTTCTCTGGCATATTTCGCCGGCTGAATCCAATCCGGATTCGCTTTGATATAATCAATCAACCACTGGCGGAATGGCTCTAGTTTGAAAAAATAATTCTCTTCGCTGAGACATTTCGGCGCCACCAAATGGTCTGGACAACGACCCTGACAATCCAAATCCGATTCCTTTTTAAACTGCTCGCAGCCTTCGCAATATAATCCTTCGTATGATTTTTTAACAATCAGACCTTTGTTGTAGATATCAGTTAAAATATCCTGCACAATCTTTTTATGCTCCGGAAAAGAGGTGCGCACAAAAAAGTCAAAATCGATTCCTAAGCGCACGAACAAGTCATAAAAATGCTGGCTCTGCCGCGCTAAAAACGCTTCCTCAGACAAACCGCTTTCTTCCAACGTGCGCTGGTTTTTCTGCCCATGCTCATCAGTCCCGGTCGTGTAAAAGACATCATTCCCCCGCATCTGCTCAAATTTTTTGAACACATCTCCCAAAATGGACGTATAGGCATGCCCAATGTGGGGCAGCCCATTTACATAATAAATCGGGGTGGTAATGTATTTTTGCATTTTTCAGTCTCCTCATTCAAACTGCCGCTGAGATTACAACGTCACAGAAAAAAAAGCAATAACGAAAAAAACGCTTTAAAATTAAAATTTATATGCTATAAGATGATTATTCTTTCATGAAAATACGTTGAAAGTGGGGCCAAAAGCCCCGCTTTTTTGTTAGAAAATAAGGAAAAAAGAGATGCAAAAGAAGCACCCTTTACAAGATATGTTAGAACCGGTCATTGAGGGACTGGGGTTTGACGTTGTCCGCATTTTAACCATCGGCAATGTCAATCCGACCCTACAAATTATGATTGAGCGCAAAGACCGCAAAAATATCATTGTTGATGATTGCGCCAAAGTCAGCCGCGCCATCTCTGCGGTTTTGGATGAGGAAGACCCGATATCCGGAAGATATTCGTTAGAGGTCAGCTCTCCCGGTTTAGACCGCCCGCTAACAACGCTAGAAAATTTTGAACGGTTTGTTGGTTTTGAAGCCAAAATCGAAACCGATACTGAAATTGAAAAAAGAAAAAGATTTAAAGGACGCCTCATCAAAGTTGAAGGAAAAAATATTTTCATCAACATGGAAGGAACCGAATATGTTGTTCCGTTTGATGCCGTGTCCAAATCCAAACTGGTGCTTAATGACGAACTGCTTTCCGCAGCCGCCGAAGATGCCGAACTTGATAACGAAGAAATTTAACCAAACCACGAGGAAAAAATGTCAAATATTGAAAATATGCCAAGACCTGAAATTATCTTAGTTGCAGACACCGTTGCCAGAGAAAAGAACATTGATAGAGAAGATGTTTTTGTTGCTATGGAAGTCGCCATTCAAAAGGCCGCACGTTCCAGATACGGTTTCGAACATGACATCCGCACAACCATCGACCGCAAAACCGGCGCTATTGCTCTAGCCCGTTACCGCGAAGTCGTTGAAGAGGTTGAAAACGAAGTGACCCAGTTTACTGTAGCGGAGGCCAAAGCCTACAACAAAGATGCCAAGGTCGGCGATTTCATTATCGACCAACTGCCGCCGATTGATTTCGGCCGCGTGGCTGCCCAAACTGCCAAACAGGTTATTGTGCAAAAAGTACGCGATGCCGAACGCAACCGCCAGTTCGAGGAATACAAAGAAAAACTCGGCACAATTGTCAACGGTACTGTCAAACGTATCGAATTTGGCAACGTGGTTTTAGACATCGGCAAAACCGAAGCCGTACTCCGCCGCGATGAAATCATTCCAAGAGAAAAATTCAAAAACGGCGACCGCATCCGTGCGTATGTTTTGGATGTCCGCCGCGAAAACAAAGGCCCGCAGATTTTCTTATCCCGTACCTGTCCAGAATTTTTGGCTGCCCTGTTTACGCAGGAAGTTCCTGAAATTTATGACGGCATTGTCAAGATTATCGGCGTTGCCCGTGACCCGGGTTCTAAGGCCAAAATGTCGGTAAAAGCGATGGACGTTACCATTGACCCAGTCGGCGCCTGCGTTGGTTTGCGCGGTATCCGTGTTCAGGCGGTTGTTAACGAATTGCAAGGCGAAAAAATTGATATTATCCCTTACTCCGAAGACAGAGCCCAATACATTGTAAGTGCTTTGGCTCCGGCAGAAGTTACCAAAGTGGTTATTGATGAAGAAAACAGCCGTATCGAAGCCGTTGTGCCACACGAGCAATTTTCCATTGCAATCGGCCGCCGCGGGCAGAACGTCAAACTGGCTTCCCAACTGTTGAACTCAGACATTGACGTCTTGACCGAAGACCAAGAAAGAGAGCGCCGCGCGAATGAGAACAAAGTCCGCTCACAACGCTTTATGGAAGCTTTGGACGTTGATGAAATGATTGCTCACCTGTTGATTGCCGAAGGTTTCTCCACAGTTGACGAAGTTGCTTTGGTTGCCTTGCATGAACTGGCTGATATTGAAGGCTTTGACGACGATATTGCCGAAGAACTGCAAAACCGTGCCAAAGAATACGTCAGCAACCGTGATGCTGAATTTGAAAAGAGAAGTAAGAAACTCGGCATTGACGAAACATTGAAAAACGTTGCCGGTCTGGAACAAGATATGATTTTGACCTTGGCTGAAAAAGGTGTCAAAACCCTTGATGACTTGGCTGACTTGGCTGCAGATGAACTTATTGAATTCTTGGGCGAGAATGCTCTGTCCCAAAATGAAGCCAATAAGATTATCATGGCTGCCCGCGAACATTGGTTTGAAAACGAAGGAACCGAAGAAGAGGAAAATGAAGGAAACTAATCGCACCTGCATTATCACAAAGGCTGAAAAGAGTAAAGACGAGCTTCTTCGCTTTACTCTTACGCCCGATAACCAGCTTGTGCCGGACTTTAAGAAAAAACTGCCCGGCAAAGGGATTTATGTTTCTAACTCAAAATCGATTCTTATCCAAGGGATTGCAAAAAACATCTTTACCAAATGCGGCAAGAACACTAAAGTGGATGCCAGTTTGGCCGAGATAGTCGAAAACATTTTGAAAAACCGGGCGTTAGAGTCTCTTAACCTCGCCCGCAAAGCCGGAGAATTGGTTGCCGGTTTTGAAAAAGTAAAAGAGAAAATTGCTAAGAGCAAAGTTGCGTTCTTAATAATGGCTGCCGATGCCGGCGCAGATGGCAGAGATAAAATGAAAAAAGCCGCCGGAGGAATAGAAATTTTGACATCGTTTACAACTGAGGAGTTAGATGAAACACTAAATAAAGTAAATACGGTTCACGTGGCTCTGCTAAAAAGCGAAATTGCAGATATGGCTTATAAGCAGATAAAAAAATGGCAAGATTTTATAAATTCCTAATTGGAAAAAACGGAGAGAAATTTAAATGACAACAGAAGATAATGAAAAGACAAAGCTGACATTATCAGGCAAAAAAACCCTAACCTTAAACCGCTCGGGCGACTCAAGAAGCGCCTCCGAGGGGAAAAAGGTGGTACAAGTTGAAGTGCGCAAAAAAAGAGTAATAGGCGCAACACCTTCTTCTGAAAAAGAAGTAAAAATTGACGACGCAACCGCCGCCAAACTAAAACTCATTGCCGAGGCTAAAGAGCACCAAGCCAAACGCGAGGTTGAAGAAGAAGAAAAAGCCAAAGTACGCAAGCAGAAAAAAGACGAAGAGCAGAAAAAAATCCAAAAACAAAAACAGCAAGAAGAAGCCTTGCAAAAAGAAATGTTGGAGAAAGCTGCCGAAAAAGAAAAAGAAGAGGCTAACGCAAGCCGCGCCAAAGAAAAAGAGCGCAGCGCAAAAGACTTTGATGATGAAGACGAAGAGGAAGAGTCTTCTTACCAAAACAAAAAAATAAAATCTTCTGTTCCCGAACGTCCAAATATGACTAAAGCGGATGTCTTTGAACAGGAGCGTAAAAAAGCCGTTACCAAACGCAGTTTCGAGCCTCAGAGAAGAAACAACAAAGTCAACATCAGTGCCGTAGGCGGTACTGGTGGTGATGATGAAGATGATTACGGTTTTGGCGGACCGCGCCGCCGTTTCAAGAAGAAACAGCCCAAACCGGTCATTGTCCAACAGCCGCAAGAAAAAATCATCAAAGAAGTGATTATTCCTGAAGTCATCACAGTTCAAGAATTGGCCAGCCGTATGGCAGAAAAAGGCGCTGATGTTATTAAGAAACTAATGGCACTCGGCGTTATGGCGACAATTAACCAGCCGATTGATGCTGACACTGCCCAAATTATCGTCGAAGAAATGGGACACAAATGGAAGCGCGTTGCCGACAGCGATGTTGAAACAATTCTCACCAAAGAGGAAGACTCCTCTGAAGATTTATTGCCAAGAGCCCCGGTCGTAACCGTTATGGGACACGTTGACCACGGTAAAACTTCGCTCTTAGACGCTCTGCGGACAACCAATGTCGTTGAAAAAGAAGCCGGTGGGATTACTCAACATATCGGTGCTTATCAGGTTGAAGTCCATGACGGTCAAAAAATTACCTTTATTGATACCCCCGGACACGAGGCGTTTTCAGAAATGCGCGCCCGTGGTGCCCGTGTGACAGACATTGTGATTCTGGTTGTGGCTGCCAATGACGGCATTATGCCGCAGACCGTAGAAGCTATCCGTCACGCTCAGGCCGCCGGCGTTCCGATTGTTGTTGCAATTAACAAAATCGACCTGCCGACCGCTGACCCGCTAAAAGTAAAAACCATGCTCCTGCAGCACGGTATTGCGGTTGAAGAAATGGGCGGCGACAGCTTATCTGTTGAAGTATCTGCAAAAAAACGTATCAACATTGAGAAATTGCTTGAAGCCGTCTTGCTCCAAGCCGAGATTTTAAACCTGCGCGCCAATCCTGAGCCAAAAGCCTCAGGTACAGTTATTGAAGCCAAAATGGAAAAAGGCCGCGGTTCTGTTGCCACACTTTTGGTTCAAAGAGGCGCAATGCGTGTTGGTGATGTCATCATCGCCGGCAAAGAGTGGGGACACGTCCGCGCTATGTTTAACGAACACGGTCACAAAGTTTTTGAAGCTGGTCCGGCCACTCCGGTTGAAATTTTGGGCTTGCAGGGAACACCTGCCGCCGGCGATACTTTCAACGTGGTTTTGGGTGAAAGCCAAGCAAAAGAAATCACCAATTACCGCATCCAAAAAGAACGCGATGCCAAACTGGTTAAGAGTGCCAAGAGTGCTATGGAACAAATGCTTGATAAGATTAAGTCCGGTGAGTCAAAATATCTGCCGATAATTATCAAAGCCGACGTTCAAGGGTCTATTGAAGCAATTGAAGGCACGTTGCATAAACTTTCCAACAATGAAGTTAAGGTTCAAATTCTGCACTCCGCTGTTGGTCCAATCTCCGAGTCTGATATTTCTCTGGCCAAAGCCTCTAATGCCTTTGTCATTGGTTTTAACGTCCGTGCTATTCCGCAAGCCCGCGATATGGCCCGCCGCGATGGTGTGGACATCCGCTACTATTCTATCATCTATGATGTTGCCGATGATGTGAAGAAGGGTCTTGAAGGCTTGTTGTCTCCTGAACTACGCGAGAAAATCCTTGGCTATGCCGAAATCAGAAACGTCTTTAACATCACCGGCGTTGGTAAAGTTGCAGGGTGTATGGTTACCGAAGGCATTGTCAAACGCGGCGCCAAAGTCAGATTACTCCGCGACAACGTTGTTATCCATGACGGCAGCCTTGGACAACTCAAGCGCTTCAAAGAAGATGTCAAGGAAGTTAAAGACGGTTATGAATGCGGCATGAGTTTTGAAAACTACAACGACATTCAAGTCGGCGACAGTATTGAGTGCTACGAAATCGAAACCATTGCAGCCAAATTGGCATAGGATATAGAAATGACAATAAGAGAACAATCTCCGCGCCAATTGCGCGTAGGACAGGAAATTAAGCGTATTATTGCCGGTGAAATCAATCAAGACCGGGTTCGTAATCTAGAAGATATTGACACATTGGTAACAATTATGGAAGCCCAGGTGTCACCGGATTTGAAATACGCCGAAGTCTTTTTTGTAACCTCAAGCAGTGATTATGAGGAACTTGTACGCGAGGCTTTACAACTGGCATCTAACCATTTCCGCAAAATCATCGCTTCTAAAACCGACTTACGCTATGTGCCGGAAATCCGTTTTTCTGTTGACCGCACCTTGCATGAGGTCGACAAAATCGAAAGACTGCTACGCGACCCGAAAGTGGCTCAAGATTTAGGGTAACCCATGAACAAAAAGGGCAATAAAGTTGACGGATGGCTGATAATTGACAAGCCTGCCGGCATGGGCTCTACCCAAGTGGTTAACCTCACCCGCCGTCTTTTGAACGCTCAAAAAAATGGTCATGCCGGAACGCTTGACCCTTTTGCCACCGGCATTTTGCCAATCGCTTTCGGCGAAGCAACAAAGCTGTTAGATTTTGTCATTGATGGTGATAAAGAATATGAATTTACCGTCAAATGGGGCATGGAAACCGATTCCGCTGACTGTGAAGGAACGGTTATCTCCGAATGCGATAAAATTCCTTCCGATGAGGAAATTTCAAAAATAATTCCGCAGTTTATTGACAAAATAAAACAAATTCCCCCAATCTATTCAGCAATCAAAATCGAAGGGAAGCGCGCTTATGACCTCGCCCGCCAAGGCAAGGAAGTTGATATGCCCGAACGTGAAGTTGAGATTTATGACCTGCAATATCTGGGTGAAAACAAATTCAAAGTCAACTGCTCCAAGGGTACTTATGTTCGCAGTCTTGGCCGGGATATGGCAAGAGCACTGGGAACTTGCGGTCATCTCATTGCTTTAAGACGAACAAAATGCGGTCATTTTGACGAGAGTCATAAGATTTCGCTGGAATTATTAAAAGATATGGTGTATAAGCAAAAAACCGTTCATGAAATGGACGGGTTTCTCCCCATCACAACATTACTGCGCGACATCGCGGTTATGGCTGTAGATGAGGAGGAAGCAACCAAGCTAAAACACGGACAAGGCCTGTCCCCAAGGCGTTTTGAAGGAAAATTCCCGATAGACACTCTTGCGGCAGCTACGTTTGAAAATAATTTGGTTGCAATTGTCCGGATTGAGGAAACCAGAATTTCTCCGATTCGTGTTTTTAATTTATAAAATAAGGAAAAAATGATGTCGATTACAAAAGAAACCACAACCGAATTGGTTAAGGCTCACGCGCGGTTCGAAGGCGATACCGGTTCTCCGGAAATCCAAATCGCAATTTGGACCTCCCGCATTAACAGCCTGATTGAGCACTTTAACGTGCACAAAAAAGATACCCACTCCCGTGTAGGCCTAATGAAGCTGGTAAGCAGACGCCGCCACTTGTTAGACTACTTGAAGGCAACAGACGAGGGTAGATATCAGGAAATCATTAAGAAGTTAAATATCCGTAGATAATTTTTTAATGTCATTGGGGACGGGAAGGCTCGTCCCTCAATGCTTTTTAGATGTATGAATGAAAAGGAAAAAAACATATGAATAACTTAAAAGTATCCACTAAAGAAATAGAATGGGGTGGACGTAAACTAACTTTAGAAACCGGTAAATATGCCAAACAAGCAACCGGAAGCGTTGTCGTAACTTATGGCGGCACCAAAATTATGGCAACTGCCGTAGCTGCCAAAGAAGCAAAACCCGACCAGGATTTTTTCCCGCTGACGGTTAACTATCAAGAAAAATATTATGCAACCGGTAAAATACCCGGCGGATTTATGAAAAGAGAAAGCAAGCCTTCTGAACAGGAAGTCCTCATCTCCCGCCTGATTGACCGCCCGATAAGACCATTGTTCCCCGATGCTTTTAAAAACGAGGTTCAAGTCGTTTGCACCACATTGTGCTTTGATCAAAAAACAACAACCGACGTTCCTGCCATGATTGCAGCCTCTGCGGCTCTGGCAATTTCCGGCGTTCCGTTCTTAGGCCCGATTGGCGCTGCCAAAGTCGGCTACAAAGACGGACAATTTATCCTAAACCCAACTGTTGAAGAACAAAAAGAGTCTATCCTTGAATTGGCTGTTGCCGGTACCAAAGAAGGCGTTTTAATGGTTGAGTCTGAGGCTCAGGAACTCTCTGAAGAAATCATGTTAAATGCTGTTATGTTCGGCTTTGACAGCTTTCAACCGATTATTGACCTGATTAACGAGTTCAAAAAAGAAGCCGGCAAAGAAGCATGGGTAGCTCCGACATTCCCGAAGGAATTTGATGAGTTTTACAAGCGCACTTTTGATAAATTCGGCGACCGTTATGCAAAAGCTTTCACTGTTGTCAACAAACAAGAGCGCGGCACACTCGTCGGACAGCTTGATGAAGAAGTAAAATCCGGCATTGCTGCTGATAACGAATTTGAAAACCGCTACACCTCCGATGTTTTGGAAAGAATCAAATACGTCGTGGTACGTGAGAATGTTCTCAAAACCGGCAGCCGTATTGATGGACGTGACACTAAAACCGTCCGCCCGATTTGGTGCGAAATTGACCTCCTGCCAACCACACACGGAGCTGCTGTCTTTACCCGTGGCGAAACCCAGGCTTTGGTTGTAACCACTTTAGGCACTGGCGAAGACGCTCAGATTATTGACGGTTTGGGCGCTGAATACAAACAAGATTTTATGCTTAACTACAACTTCCCCCCGTTTTCGGTTGGCGAATGTGGTAGAATGGGCGCTCCGGGACGCCGCGAAATCGGTCACGGAAAACTGGCTTGGCGCGCAATCAACCCGATGCTGCCAAAAGACAAAGATACTTTCCCATACACCATTCGCGTGGTATCAGAAGTTTTGGAATCAAACGGTTCCTCTTCTATGGCCACAGTCT
>Ga0123353_10017669_pt1 | contig 10502 bp, 4 predicted proteins | sample TergutLab28metaG_3_FD_92763 | JGI IMG/M metagenome (GOLD analysis project Ga0123353, IMG submission 92763) | Labiotermes labralis P3 segment gut microbial communities from Petit-Saut dam, French Guiana - Lab288 P3 | ecosystem: Host-associated > Arthropoda: Insects > Digestive system > Gut ... | reverse complement strand
CCGCATTTGCAAGCGGTTCTCTTGATACGGCATCAAGTTTACGTATAACAAGCGTACCAAACGGTTGATTTTGGAACGATACTTTATAAATCTTCCCGTCTGCGTTTACATGGATTGTTTGCGGCGTTGTGTCTATCGCGTAACCCGCGGGGGCTTCAAGCTCCGTGAACACGTATGCGCCGGGTTTGAGGTTCGGTATCAGTATTTCGCCGTTGGCGTTGGTCGTAAATTCGCCGTTGGAAGTACCCACGACCGCGCCCGAAGCGTCCCTGACGCGGAACCTTGCGCCCGAAAGCGGCTGATTGGTCTGCGCGTCAACTTTCGTAATGAGCAGCGATCCGTAAGGATTGTTGCTGAAAGTGAACTCTATATTCGAGGTATTATCGGGAATTAATAATGCGGTTTGTATGCCTTGATTATTGAGCGTATAGTTCGGGGGAGCCTGTACCTCTTTTACGAAATATGTCCCCGGCTCTAAGCCGATAACCGCAAGCATACCCGAATGTCCCGTCACTAAACGCGCGATGAGCGTGCCGCTCTGACCGCTTGTTTCGTCGGACATCCTGTATAACTCGAATACAGCGCCCGCGAGCAGATTCCCGTTTGTGGCGTCTTCCTTCTTTATTATAATGCTGTTCAGCGGGAAGTCGATCACGGTACCGGGATTATTTGCCGCGACAAAGCCGTCGTTTGTGAGAATAAAATTATTGCCGGAAATATCGCTGAAAACATCGCCTATGCCGCCGATCTGCGTATCAAGGTAATACGGATGCATATATTCGTCGTCTCCGGCGTATTCGCGGCTGTTTATTTCGTCAAGCGACAACACCGTTTCGTCATAAGCGTCGCCGATTATGAAGGCGACGGATATTTCGGAGTCTGAAGCATTGGAAGCCACGGCGGGGATGGTCACGCTTGGTATAGTCCCGATTACGGAATTATACGCAAACGCCTGCCCGTTAGCCGCTCCCGCAGGGTTAGCGGGGTCTATAACGATGATGCCGCTTCCCGCGGTATTGCCGGTGTTACTCTGTAAAAATGGCAAAGTGATTATTTGGGTGTTATTAAACGGGTCAATTACAGTTATACCGTTGGGCGGCGTGTTTGGCGCCGGGCCCGACGTGTTCTGATTTTGACCGCTTGAATTCTGGGCAGTCCGCAATTCAAAGTCGGAGTATGCGTTTGCGCCCGGCGCGAGGAATATCCGCGTTACGGGGTTTCTCGGCAGGGTCATGCCCGGAGCCGCCCGAACCTCGGTGATTATATACCAACCTGTCTCGACAAACTCAAATATTATCTGTCCGTTTTGGTTCGTGAACCAGTTGCCGAGATCGTGGATTCCGCCGTTGGGATTTTCCCAGCGTATATTAAACAGCGTGTTCGGTATAGGCCTGTGGGTTAATCCGTTGAGTTTGGTTATAACCAAAGTTGGCTTTCTTATATTGGAAAACTCAACCCTCGTGCGTTCGCCGTTCCTCAAAACCACATTTCTCGAAGCCGGAAGAACCCTGTCATATCCGGGGGGAGCGCGTTTTTCGGTTATTCTGTAAACGCCTTCTTCCAATAATCTAAAAGTATCGTTATACGGAATAAGGATTCTGCCGTTTTCGTCAGTCATTAAATCGTCAAATAATACTTCGTCGCCTCTGCTTATAGAGAACAATGCGCCCGGCAGCGACTGATTCGTTCTGCCGTCGAGCTTTATAATCTCCAATTCGGGGCGGCGCAAGTTATGGAAAACAACGGCGACGTCGTCGTTTCCGTGCAAAATGATGGTTCTTGTTTCTGTGTTCAGCACATAACCGTCGCGGGTTGCAATCTCGCGAAGATGATATTCGCCGGGCATTAAATCCGTGACGCGGATTTTGCCGTTGGCGTTGGTTATATGATTATGGTCATAACTGCCGTCTGTTTTCCAAAGCCTAAATGTCACGCCGGATAACGGCAACTGACCGCCGCTGCCGTCGCCGCGCCGGTCGTATTTTTCGATTGTCAACTTCGGCTTTTCGGGATTTTCAAAAGTTAATACCTTGCGTGTATTCGCTTCTAAAATGACTTCCTGAAAATTCGGGTTTGCTAAAATATATCCGTCCGGCGCGACTTTTTCGGTTACGATATAACGGTCGGTTTCAAGAGGGTAAAGGGGAGAGTCAAAAGGTATGAATATTCTGCCGCTTGAATCTGTCGTCAACTCATATTCCGACGAGCTGCCCGCGCGCCTTATCGTAAAGACCGCGTCTGCCAGCGGTTCGCCTCTGCTGTTGATTTTTATAATCTCCAATTCGGGGTTGCGGTTGTTCGTGAAAACAATCGAATTCATCCTGTTGCTGATTAAAGTTATTTCGCGTACCGCAGTATCTAAGATATACCCAATCGGAACGGCAACCTCGCAGATTAAATACGCGCCCTCGTCTAACGGATATTCGCTGTTGTTCCACTCGAACACCAAAAAACCGCTTGAATCCGTCGTGCCTCTGAAAATCGCCTGCGTGCCGGCTCTCCAAATCTCAAAGGTTACGCCGGGCAGGGGTACGCCGTTTTCGTTCAGCTTCTCAATCGTCAGCCCCGGACGCCTGTTGTTAGCAAACGTGACGGAAGTCCTTGTATTTCTTGTTAAAAATATTTCTTTCACTTCATCGGATAATATATATCCCTGCGGAACGGCAATTTCACGGATGGAATACGCGCCTTCGTCAAGAGGATATTCGCCGTTATTCCATTCAATTAATATAGCGCCGCCCTGTGTTGTCCCCGTAAATACTTCGGTCGTGCCGGATTTCCATATCTCGAAAACGACGCCGTCAAGGGGATCGCCCAAATTATCGACCTTTATAATCTCTAATTCGGGGCGTTTGTTATTTGTGAAAACAACGGAATTCATCCTGTTTTCAACCAGCGTTATTTCACGCACCCTATCATCTACAAGGTAGCCAATCGGAGCGGAAACCTCGCGGATCGAATAAGAACCCGCTTCCAGCGGATATTCGCCGTTGTCCCATTCAAATATGATTAAACCGCTTGCATTTGTCGTGCCTCTGAAAATCTCCTGCGTGCCGGATTTCCAAATCTCAAAGGTCACGCCGGCTAAAGGTTTGCCGGATTCGCTTTGTTTTTCAATAGTCAGCCCCGGACGCTTGTTATTCGTAAATGTGACTGAAATTTTTGTGTTGCCGACCAAATAGACGTCTTTTATCTCGTTGGATAAAACAAATCCCTGCGGAACGGAAACCTCGCGGATTAAATAGCTGCCTTCGTCCAACGGGAACCCGGAGTTATTCCAATCAAGCAAAGCTCTGCCGTTTGCCGTGGTCAGCGTGAATCTTTCGGTTGTGCCGGCTTTCCATATTTCAAAAACTACGCCGTTAACGGGATTCCCGTTTTGGTCAACCTTTATAATCTCTAATTCCGGGCGGCGTTTGTTGTCAAACTTCAATTCGATTTCCTGAACTTCACGCCCTGTGACCTCGAAAGTCTGGACGGTAGGAGTAATCAAATCGAATATATATCCGGGCGGGGGATTAAGTTCCCGCGCTGTGTACCAGCCCGGTTCAAGCGGCCCGAAGCAGATAACGCCGGGGGCATTGCAGGGGTTTACGCATAATCCGCAGGCATTGCATTTCGGTTCGCCCGTTATGCCTGTGAAAATCGCGGAAACTTCGTCCCTGCGGCTCAATGTGAACTGCGCGCCGTCCAAGCGTTCGTTGGTGCTGCTGTCGAATTTATATATATGGACGCAGACCATTGAGTCGTTTACAAATTCAACGGTTATAGGATTATCCGCCGTCGCTGTTGCGGGATCGATATATATTGTTTGCGGAGTGGGGTCAAGAATTAACGGATGCGGTACATATACTTCCGTGATTTTATACGCGCCTTCCGGTATTTCATCAATAGTATAATATCCGTCGGAGCCGGTGGTGACGGTATTTGTATAATTCCCGTCTATTTGTTCTATCGTAAATTGTGCGCCGGGAACAGGTTGTCCTGTTCTCCTGTTGGTTTTGCCTATCCGCAGCGAACCGAATTTCGGTTCATCGGGGCGGATATCACGCACTCTAAAATCGGAATACTTTGTCGTTTCATTGTTTATAGTGATAAACGCATACCGTTGAAGGCTATTGTCGGCAGGCGTACCTACCCAATACTCTTCGCCGAAGCTGCCGAAAGCGGTCACTTTTATGAAGTGTTCCTCTTCGTAGCTCGTATCCGGCGCTAAAGCGGGCAAATCGCCGTAAATCCAAAAGCGGTCGCCGTTTGTGAATACATGGTCGAAACCATTCGGCAAAGGCGCGCCGCTTGCATCGGATAGTATAAACATGGAAAAATGATCGCCGAAGCCCGGCTCAAAAGCGATTTTAAAGGTAGCATCGGGGCTGCCGTCGATTTTGACTTGGAACTCGCCTTTATAGGGACCGCTGAAAACGATATCGCTTTTCAATTCCCGTATATTGCTTGATAAGCAAGTCACCGTTATATTGCCGGAAGCGGGAGCGGCGTTCTCATTGGCTATAATCCAATTATACGCATTTTTTATACCGCCGATAATTATATTGCCGAAATTATTGTTCGCCGGTATAAAATCGCTGCCGAACGGCGGCGAGATCGCGCTCAAATTATTTATTTCAGTTAAAGTGAGCGGCCTGCTGCCATTCGTCATATCCCAAAATTTTACGACGATTTTTACCGCATAATTTACCCAATAATCAGCATCGGATAAAGTCTGACCGGGAAATAATATAGTGCTTACATCGGAGCGGTTGGATAATCTCAACGCGGCAATTAAAAATTTGTCTTTCAGCTGCTCTGTTAAAGTGACGTAATACTGCCCGTCGGCAACTTCTCCGGCTCCGGGCAGGGCAGAGTCTATGCAAAATGCAAAGATTTTATTGCTTGCATCGTCTACATAGTAGCCGTTCGATGTGGTTATATTATCACTCGCCGATATATGACCGGGGTAGCGGGAGCTTCCTCCGGCAAGATGAATAACGCGGGGATAAGATACAACGCCCGTTGAATAATTGAAATCATCCGACTTTATGAGTATCTGGTCGCCGCTTGCTACGGCGGGGGCTGGAAGAATACTGACGTTTGCGGTAAATTCCCAATTTCCCGTGATTTCCGCGAGGTTTCCTAAAGCGTTTCGGGCGTCGATGTCGTTAAAATGCCACCATTCTGCGGCAAACGGAGTCAAGCCCGCGTCGGTCATATATTTTTGCAGGCGCCGTGTATCGGCATTGCCGGCAAACGCCGCGGTCTGTGTATATGACTGCCATGCGGTTTTATCATATATCACCATTCCGCCCTGATAATTATATACTGCCGAATCCACCGTTAAATCATGTACCGGCGTGATCATTACGCAGTTTGTAATATTCAGGTTGGCTATTTTATACGCCGGATTTGATAATGCGCCGAAAGATGCGGAGTTTACCCTCGCTAATCCGAAATCGACGGCATATCCCTCCTGATGGTTCGATTTTCCGGCAGCTATGAACCAACTGACAGGAAAAGAACCTCTGACGTCATCCGTGACAAGCGGGCTGTAGGCAGCATAGACTTTATCCTGCGCGAATGTCGGACGGTACGCCTCATACACGATAATCGTATAACCGTCAGCCAGCGCCGCTCTTTGCGCCGCCGCAATCTTAACCACCGTGTTAAATAATACCGGCACAAGAAACTCGTCTTTGCCAAGCCTCGGATTGTTCTTTTTAGACGTCCCATTCTGATAAATAGATTGCCCGGTTATACCGGCAATACCCGCGCCCCGTATCCTGAATACCGAACTGTACGAATTGGTTATATCGTACTTAATCGACGGTATCACATCGGCTAAATTTATCATAGTGAATGTTTTGCTGACGGTCGCTTCTGTGCCGTTCTGCAGCCGCACCCGAAAATTACCGCCTTGCTCTGTGAGAATAGTGAACGCCGTCCCCGCGGGGATGCCGTTCATATCTTTTACAAGGCAGCCGGTTGCGCCGTAAAGCGGAAGCTCAAAGTTATGTTCGTAATACGTTATACCGCTTACCGCCGCAGATACAGAAAGTGCAGGCAAAATCGACAATATGATAATTATTGCGATTAATGCCGTTATAATTTTGTATTTGTTTAAACCCTTAAACAAGTTACTCATATAATTTTAATCCTCTCTAATCATAGTAAATTTTATTGTTTTAGTGAATAAAAAAAGCGGATCGCCGAAGCAACCCGCATCCGTCACCGATTAAGATGTGTCGTTTAAAATAATATCCCCCCTCGTTTGTTTAATATTAATTTATATAAACAAAGACACCCCGTGATGGAGTGTCTTTGGAATTTTATATTTGGTTTTGTTTTATTGAATTGCATGGGCAGAACAACCGTTCAAAGTGCTTATTTTCTTAGTACAAACGAGCCTGTCATAGCGTCAACGGCAGCCGCCTTTTTATACGCCGTTTCAATATCAAATCCGCATTGCGTAGAATATATTTTTTCAGAAAGATAATAAAAGAAAAGTATAGCAAAAACAAGTGCGCCGTTATCTGTGGCTATTGTTGACGCAATATATATATTATTGTTTTTCGCAAATGCTTTCGCCATATCTTCATGCCCGTAATAACAACCCAAGCCTATAATACAAGTATCTGTCAATTTCAAATATTTGTTTATCTCATTATACCCGAAATTACCGCGCGGCTCATCGGGGAAATAAATATCTTCGCCCAATTCATCCATAATTATTTCGCCGTTTTCCTCGCCATGACCTGAAATAATTATATAATCAAATTTAGTTATCATTTTGCCTTCAAGAATATCCATTAAGTCTTGCGGTTTGCCAATGCCGTACATTACAACAAAATAACCGAACGATTCCAACGTCTGACGTGATTGTTCGGCGCACCCGTTTTCATCAACGTCTACGATAGCAATCGTTTTTCTATTAATAGACCTCGGACCTTCCATAAATTAATCCTCCTGCTCAAAATATAAATTAAATTCGTTATATATAATAAATTATATCGAAAGATTATTATATATTTGTGTTAAATTTGTAAAAACATATTATAAAACGATTTCAAACAACTTTGGAATTTTATTTGAAAACCGCATAAGCGTGTGAGCTTGTGGTAGCGCCGACGTCGCCGATTATGACCAAGATGCCCATAGTATCATACTTTGTACTCATGATAATATCCCTGTGGCCTTTGGTGCTTTCGTGCCAGCCTTTGGCGATATTTTTAGCGATCACAGCCGTTGAACTATTATATTTTTTTGTTGCCGGGTTGTATTCGCCTTGCAGGAATATGGAAGCCCAGCATTCAGCCTTGATTGTTTTGCCGGTGAAAGTGTGCGTGGCTGTGCGGTTTTCCAAGTTATGCACGGCATTATCAAACACAGTATCGACTTTTGAATTGTTTGCACCAACGCTCACAAAACACAAAGAATGGTCAATTTTTAATTCCGGCAACCCGTTTTGTTTGCGGAGCTTATTTATTTCTGCCGCCACCGCGTCCATGAGTTCCCACGAAATCGCATAAGCCCTGCTGTTTCTGCCCGTGAGTTCGTTCTGTTCACCTTTGCTTGTGAAGAAACGCAGGCTGTCGAAGCCGTCCCATAAACCCTCTAATGTTATCGCGCGGAATTTGCTTTTCACATCTGCCCCCGAAACCCAATCGCCCGTGTTATATTTAGTATATTGTCCGCCGATAAACGGCTGGTCGGGATTGGGAATTGAAATGTCTACTGTCAGAACAGAAATGTTATTTTTTACGGTAAAATTATGAGCATAATCGGTTATAAAGTCCTCGTTCGGCGTGTAAATATAATCGTAAGCAATTTTTATTTCGGAATCATTTAAAAATAACCTTGCTATTTTGTCTAAGCTGAAATAATCGTTGGCTGCCACATACAGGCTGCTGTTGATTAAATGCGCGGTGTTCATTTCGCCTTTTTTTACGGTTTCTCCTGCTTTAACGCTCTGCCCGGTTGCGACGTCTATATAAAATGAAGTGTACGGTAATTTTTATCTGCGGTAAAGACGGAGCGGTGTGTCTGCGCGTCATAGGTTACGGTAAACCCTAACGATGTAAATAAGTCCCGCATGGGTATCATGATTTTTACATCGCCCAGCGGCCCGTAGGCTAAAAACGGGCGGAGATTCCATTCCGCAGTTTGTCCGTTTACCGTAACCTTGCATTTATTATTGTTTGCCGCCGACACCGGGATTACATGGGCGATCATTACGATTATAAGCAAGACCGCTAAAATTTTTATTGTTTTTTTCATAGCTTCCACTTTCCTTTCGTTGATATTCGGATAAAATATTGTTTATTTTTTCGTTAATATATATGCACTTTATATACTAACGACGCGGCGTTTTTATTTGCAGTAAACCTCCCGTTTTACTCGTGTTTTCGGGCATTATCCCCACTTGTATGTTAACATAGGAAAGCAGAAAATTCAAGCGATTTACCGTGTGTTTTCTTTTTGTTTTCAATTAGATTATTTCTCCCGCGCGACTATAACCCAGCGTACACCCGGCGTATTTTCAACGCAGGTAATGATAGTCAAAATGTTCATATCAGACCAACCGAGCCATGAATAATCGGTGTCTGCAATTTGTTCCCTGTGTATTATTTCATATATGCGGGTTCCGTATCTTGTTGTGAAGATTATCTCTTCGCCGTTCGCAAGACGGGGAAGTCCCCCGATGGCAAAAGGCACACCCCGGTTATGCCCTGAGATTCCTATGTTGCCATGCCAAGCGGAAGTAAACTCGAAGTGTCCCAGCCCGATCCGCATATTTTCAAGGGTTTCTCCCGAATAAACTCTGACGGTCAGGTTGAGCTTGGGTATGCTCAAAGTACCGATAGAACCGTCTTCGTAATATAACGGAAGCGTGTGCAGAATATCCGGTGAATGGAGCGTCGTGGACGGCAGCATACCGCCGAAGTCAGAATCGGTCATGGGCGAAACGCTCCCACCGGGCGCGGGCGGCAGATTGCTTGAATACGACACACTCATAGACGGTGTACCCGCAGAACCGCTGTACGGCCTTGAATTATCGTGGTACAGGCTTGACTGGTCTGTGGGTATGTTGCCCGAACCTACGCCGAAAGGCGGCGGGTTATACGCCGCGTCTTTATTACGGCGAATATTTTCGCTCATGGGATCGGACGATACGAGAGCATCCGTACTTGTGGAGTCGCCGAATATCTCGCTGTGATCCGCGCCGCTTGAAAAATTATAGTTATAAGCGAACGCAGGTATGTTCATGCTCATTAGCATAAAAATGGCAATAAACGCGCTAATCAGTTTTTTCTTCATTAAGAGATAGCCTCCTCTTTTTTGTTTTTGATTTTATTTTTGCTTTCTTGCAAAATATAAATACGATAATTCCGCCGATAATCGCTCCTGTCAAAACAGCGATTATTAAGGGCAGATAGTCAAATGCCAATAAAGGTATAATTTTGTTTACTTCTTCGTTTTCTTGCTCCGCTTCCGGTTCTGTTTCATCAGGGTCAGACGGCACGGTTTCGCTTGGCTGTTCGATATCTGTCGTATCAGGAATTATATCAGCCGGCGTAGTATCCGGAACATCGTCCGGTTCGCCCTCATCAGCCGTAACTATCGGAGCGCCGATAAAATACGCGGTATATACCGTTTTATCGGTAAGGATTTTCGATATTACGCCATGATACTCCGCTATCGTGATATAACCGATTGTGGTAGTGCGCCAGCCCGTTCCCGTGTATGTTACTACCGCCGTGTAAGTATCGGGGATTTGTGCATAATCAATCGTTGTATAATTTTGCACCCGCCAGTCTATGTTTGAGAGCGTGAGAGTCTTTCCGTTGTCGGTTATCGTTTTGGGGATAAGCGATGTGTCGTTGCTTGATAAATGAGGGTATTCCCTCGTAGCGGTCACAGAGAAACTGCTCGACCTCGTTCCCGCCGATTCTATCTCAATACTTGAAATATCAAGATATAGTACGCCGATATACCCGTCGTCCGAACGATAATTTATCGTCGGTTCAAGCAGCCTTAATATCGCCGTCATTTCATTTGTCGCCGTGTCGATTGTCACGGTTTCCGAATGTTCGCGCGCGTCGGCATTAGCGGTTTCCCGCTTTGTGACCTCGGCTAATTCGTAAAACCAGCCCTCACGGACAAATGATTCCCTTGAAATATCCTCCGGCTTTTCGTTCGATTTAAGTTCGTAAGTCCGTATGATTTCACGCCTACCGCCGTCATAATTTTCCCATACATTGACGGGGTAGAGGTAATTCGGACGGGAAACGCCGTTGTTGGCGTATACCGCCAATGGGAGCGACGTCAGAAAAACGGCGCATAAAAGAATTATAAAAACTCTTTTCAATTTCCATCCCCTCCGTCCTCCGAACCGGCGCGTCTGCGGTTATTTTTGTGGTTCATTTTTGATTTTCTCCTCTCTAACAAAAAGCGACTCGGTTATAACTATAAATCCGGGTCGTTTTTATGTTTTTTATTTTTGTTTTTGG
>Ga0123353_10017667_pt1 | contig 10502 bp, 9 predicted proteins | sample TergutLab28metaG_3_FD_92763 | JGI IMG/M metagenome (GOLD analysis project Ga0123353, IMG submission 92763) | Labiotermes labralis P3 segment gut microbial communities from Petit-Saut dam, French Guiana - Lab288 P3 | ecosystem: Host-associated > Arthropoda: Insects > Digestive system > Gut ... | reverse complement strand
AATTGTCAACATTTCATGTGTAGTGCAAGTATACATCTAGCAAGAGATTTAAAGAGATATATTGCATGATTTGGTTTTGGTGGTCACAGATTCCGGGACATGAATCAACATTTGGCAGATAATTGCAAGAATTTTATTGTTGTGTGGAAGATTTTACTAAGTATATACATGCCTAATATTTTCTAAACGTTACATGCATTATATGATCAGTAGACTACATGAGGTATGATATTGTTCAGCAAGATGCCTACTTAATGCATGGCTTATAAAACTCTGAAGAATTCTAAATTGTTGAACTTTTATAATGGTTTTTCTTATCATTGGCAATATAAAAATGATGTAAGAACATACTTATTTTTTTTATTTTCATAGGACTGTTGTATGTAAGTTATGCACTGATTTCCAGTTATTGGTACATTACAGGGTATTATATTCATGCATTAACATATGCACACTATGACAACCTGCTAGTTCTTTATTGCATATCTGCATGTAGGTTTGATCAAGTCAAACATGGATCACAGCCCATAAACCTGTGTGTGTGTATGTGTGTGTTCATGAATTTATCTGTCTTCCTAGTGACACACAAGCAGTAAATTTCCTGTCCTGAATGTCCATTTTAGCAGTTGTATTAAACCAAGGAGGTAAGTACAGGAGATTAGACCATCAGTTGTGTAGCATAAGGTTACATTGTGCGTGTTTTCAAAATGGCCGTTTGCATTAAGACAGTTAGTTATCTGACTGGAGCATCCTGTGTGAATGAATAGAAGATTTTTTTAAACAATTTTGATGTATTCAGACATATCATTTTTCATAGTTTTTTGACTGTCATCACAGGTGATAAAAATTTAAATTGTTCTGAAGTAAAGAGTGGTGTACGTAAGTTTGGTGGTTAAGTCCATTCATAGTGCAATGCTTGAATTTTTTCTAGCAAATACAAAGATGGGACAGGTGGTGTTATCCAAGAGTGGTGTATATGCCAGCTGGACAAAATCTTATAAAACACAGTGTCCTTTAATATATGTGAAGTGAAACTTGATGTGAGCCATATAAATCTCTCACTTCAAAGTTATGTGAAATATAATGCATGAATAAGCTGATTTTAAAAACTTGAATGTTCTGTCATCGTAAAATCTTTCCTCATTAGTAATCAACAATTATTTAAAATCTGAGTGTTGTAAAATATTGTCCAAATGTCCCCACACAATGCTATTGCTTAGTGTGCAGATTGTTGGAAAGAAGAATGGTGGAAAGTATGTGCGCGATTCTTCTTAAACAGCAAAATGGCTAGAACAATAACTATAATAATAAAGATAAAAAGTAAAACTCCCAAGACTATTGCTGCAATCTCACCATCTAAGAGCCATTCACCTGAAATAAACCACATTCATAGCAGTTAAAATATGGTTTATGTCTTGAAAAGTACTTTGCATTCTCACATGAAAGTTTTGATTTGGTCATACCATACAACATTAGGAATGAATGTGGAGTTGGGATAGATTGTTGGGTATTGAAAGTGACAGTTTTTTTTTTGGTGCATGCTTGTTTAAAACAGTTTTCTAGTAACCATTTTAGAAATTTCTGTGATAAAACCTTTAATCTTGATTAGAATGAGAAAGGAGATGATAACACATAAGAGCTCAATGTGGAAAAAGGTTGAAGGGATTTATGGCTTGAATTTGGCCTCACATTAATTTTTAAATAACTTGAAAGCTGTTAGATATGTGTGTGTGTATGTGTATGGTTTATATTATATGAAGATTGGAGAACGGACAGTAAAGGTTTTAGAATTTCTGAGAATGTGTAGGTATGTAGGAACATCAGATTACAGAAGAATTCTTTTAATCCAGCACTCATGGGACCAGATAGGTGCCAGATTATCATATATTCCAGATTGTCAAACAGTACCTATACTGACCTAAGTTCTTACAGGTACTTTGTTGTTAGTGCTTGTATATCTGGGCGGCACAACTGATCAAAGAGGTATTACGTAGATATCTCCTTCAGCTGCTGGTTCAGGGGCATCAGGATCCGCTTTTATGAATTCCAGAGTTCCTGCAGTTTCTACCAGAGATGCCAAAGGACCAGGAGACTGTTGGTCTAGGATCTTCATAGCTGAAGTAGTGGGTAGAGTGGGGGACAAGGGGTCAGGAGATACCACAGTGGTCAATTTAGAGACACACATGAAGGCCATTCTGAACACTGGGATTATTTTCCTCAACTTCTAAAGTATCTAGGTTTTCTGGGGAGTCAGCTTCTGGGTGAAAGGTATCCTACTTTAGACTGTGAAATCACTTGGGCTGTATGACTCTTTTTCGAATCTTTTCATAATAATCTTTTCTTGTATGTCATATAACAAGTATGCACATGTTTCTCACAGTAGTGTAATTATTTTCAATTTCGTGCTTTAGTATACAATTTAAAGTGACTGAACTTTGCAAGCAACTGGACCTTGAACTGATGTGTAATGGAGCTATGTTTCAATTCTTGTGAAGGAATTTGCTTTGAATGTTTCCGAGTATTATCATTTGAAAGATGTGGTACAAATCGGTTTTTTAAATATTATTAGTTTTATAATGACTTGTACATCAGTGGACTTTTCCACTTGCTCCTTTGCTATTTTGTGCTATGCAACTTGCCCATGTACTATTATTAATATAAAAACACATACAGCATATGTGGTTGGTGTTTGTGTATACAGTGTGAACGTACCGGCATTTGCATGAATACGCTGGGTGTTGAAATTGCCTCTTGCATCTGTGGCTCTGATGTCAACAATGGGCCTGCAGCAGGAAGCAGTGTATGCTACTGGAACATTTGATGTGGTGCCTGCGACAAAGGGTGTTAGGAATTCGACTCCTACTGGGTTAGATGTCACACTGACGAGTCCTGGAATTAAATCAAACATATGGGAAAATCTTGAGACAAAATTATTATTGCTGTTTATGCTGTTTCTGTACATATTACACTAGTGCTGTAGATTATCGGGCCAAGGGTTTGGAAGTTGGTGGTTGTAGCCTGTTTCAAGGCACTCTTTAGTGGCGAGATGGAGAAAAATCGTGACGAACCTTGATCAGATTCATGGTGACCTGGCTAGGATTAGTACTGGATACCTCTCAAATACAAGCAGGGGTGCACAAATCCCAAGGCACCAGGTCAGCTGGGAAACTAAATTGTGTGCACCTAATATTTGTGGGTACTCAGTGTGGAATTTGCTTTATGTTACTCTTCTGGCACTTAGAATTTTTGGATGGCTTCTAGGTTTTTGGAAAATATGTGAACCTCTGGTGTGGTGTATTCCAGTTACACTGACCTGCATAATGGGAAGACATTAAAAATGCCACAGTTGCTGTTATCACCACCATAACCACCATTGTCATTGAGATTTCAGTTCCTAAATATCATTATCATTATTGTTATGATTTGCTCTGTGATATTCACATTGATACGAATATTTTGATGGGGTTAAAATTCTGTAATTAATTCAGAAGGGAAACTGGGAAGTATGGATTATACACCCTATTCTTGTGGCCTTATAATGTACCACTTTTCAGCAGTACAAGAACACAAATGTGCAGTTGTGGTCTGTAATTTTGGGTGCACAGTATTAAAAATTATGAATACGTATAAAGTTGACTGTCATGATAGCCTCCTTTATCTCTTTGTAGGATTTAAAATTTCTTTTCAGGGATATAGCATATTCTTTTCTTACCAAAGAACCATGCATTTCCTTGTGTTTTACAGTAGCAGAAACATGCAGAACAGTCATCATCTGTGCATGTCACAAGTTTGTGAAAGATTGAAATTTTAAAAGCAAACTTGATGAATGCATATTATAGTTTTGCTTTTGGAAAAAATGGTAGTTACTGATTGTGTTAATTGCAGTGATTTGGGAAAGAAAAACTCAGAATGAAATGTACATCTTGAAACAAAGAACCTACTTTTAAAAGATGACACTTCTGTAATTATTCAGGATGGATGTAGACATAAGCGTGTCAGTTGTTGTGTAAGAATGAAACCTGAAAGTGTAAAATTAGCAAATGTCCATTTCATTGGGCTTGCAAACAGGATTCTTAGTTGAAGTAAAAACATTCAGATATGACAAGTACACAGTATCGTACACTTTATCTACCTGAGTGACTGTCCTGGACTGTGCCTTCCATATTCCATGTTGCAGTTAAACACCTTTCTTGTGGCACATTCCAACAGTTGTTTCTCACTGAAAAGCGGATGGTTGGACGTTCGGTGTCAGAGACCTACAAAATTACCGATATACAGTGAGTGGTGTATGAGATTTGACTTCTTGGTTATGTCTGCATTAATGTTCCATTGATATTTATTGACATTTTTTCAACTACATAGGTTATGTAAGGGCATGTAAATTGGGAAGATAGTTGGGAATTAGATATGGGTAAGAATTTGGAAGAAGGTGGTCATGACCTGTCTGAATGTACTGCATGAACATTTGCACACATAACTGTGTATATCCTGAAGTACAGTACTTAGTATTTTACCCAGATGATGTTCAGACTGGAAAACTCCACGACATGAGTGCAGAGCTTTTGCCATACCAACCTGCTTGAATAAATTCAGTTTGAACCTATTGGTTGGTGTCCAGAGAGACTGCAGATCATTTTTTTGAATACACACATCAAACCCTTATGTAGCAAGTTCTGTGAAGGGCTCATGATGCATACTTTCTTTCTAATGGCAAGGCTGATAACAAATTAGAAGTTAATCACTACACAGTTTAGTCATCTAATTCTGTCTGATGGTTTTTTAGATACGGTCATGAAACAGAAAGTGAAACGCTTGTTCCACACAGTCAGCTTGTTATAAATTTTAAAAATATGTCGTGTTTATAAGTGTCTCTCACCACAAAATTTGAGGTGCCATAATCGTATGCTAATAATGATGCTAGTGTTGCTAGTGCAGTAATGTTTTACCCTCGTAAGTGTGGGTAGGCCCCAGGATGGTTTCAGAAGGTACCAGCAACAGACATAATGTGATAAGTCTAACTTGACTCATGAAATAAAAAGAGGAGAATAAAAATAAATGTGGCCGTAACATACTGTTTGTTGATGAATGTGGCCATGGGAAATGTTTGCTTCAGAACCACGCTGTGATACAAGAGAAACAGGTCCATAAAACAGAATGAATGTGAATTTTTCTTGTGTGCGGTACTTACTGGTGGTACTCCTACATAGACAAAAACAGCACGGTTGACAGCCAGATTTGGTGTCGAAAATGGACGAGCTGCAAATTGAACTATATGAGGTGTACCTTGTTGTGTATTCCTAATTGTTCCTGTTACCGTAACTGGAATGGATTGTCCTGGTTGTATGTCAGCCCTAGACAGACAAAGAATTAATGAGTGCATCATATGAAACAGAGTATCCTGAAGAAAGAGGAGGCTTGCCATTTATATAGTCATCAAAGTGAAACTAATTCACAAAGACATTAATACTGAATTTCTGAAAATAAATAGTTGTATTTTTAGGATTCTGAAGCAACATAGTTCCAGGGTTTGGGGCCTTATTAGCAAGCTGATTACTGTAATAATATGTGATAAAATGCTTTGATGGTTGTTAGTAATGTGTGAATATAATAATACCTTTATCTGTATCCTATGTTTATTAGACTGTGCATCATCTTGATAGTTGAATAAATAGAGACAAACTTGATGTCACTTGCTTTATTATTTCATTATTTACTGCTCAACATGTTTCGGATGTGAATACATCCATCTGAAACATGTTGAGCAGTAAATAATGAAATAATAAAGCAAGTGACATCAAGTTGGTCTCTCTTTATTCAGCTTTACCTGTACCTTGTGTCATTGTTTGTAAATTGTTGATGTAGTGTTAGTGAAGAATGTAAGTTACTGAGCTCTTGTTACATAATTTTTTCTATTCTTGATACCTCCCCTTTCTTTGGTCTCATTATGCTAAACCATTCACATGGTTAACATGTTCTGAAGATTCATATTCACAAGTAGTAGAGAATACTCACATTATGGGCATGATGAAGAGTGGTGTGAAGACGAATTGGTTATTTCTAACTTGGCATGTGAAGGCAAGGCGTGCAAGTTGAGGCAGGTGATTTGTGACATTAAAAACCAGTCTCATTGACTGTCCAGCCGGAACATTGAAGGTTGACTGGGGTAGCACATCCACAGTATAGGGAATTGCAAAACTTTGTGTCTGGTGTTGTAATTCCACCAAACGTTCAACAACGTCGCCTGTAACATGCGGTGAAGAATACTGGTTATGGAGTTGAAAAGGATGGTAATCATTAGCACTGTTCCTTCATGTTTGGAATGCACCATGCTTGAAGCTCAGATGGGAGACTGTCTTGACAGGGTCATGGCTTGCCTCAATCTTCCCAGGCCATTGTCGGGATACATCTTTAATCGCTTCAAAATATGAAAGCTTTTTCTGAAAGACGCTGTTCATTGGTGACATGGGTGAAGATACACTTCCAACCAAGTTTGAGACATTCCTGCATTATGACATTGTTTTTTTTTTGCCATAGAGCATGTGAATAAAATACAACATAAAGGAAATAACAGGAGGCTAGAAAAAATGCATAACGAGGAGCTTAAAGATTTGTACTTGTGGCTGGGTGCTATAAGGGTGATCAGGGAGGAGGGTGAGACATGTGGCACGCATGGTAGAGAAACACATGCGGTTTTTTTTTAGAAAGCTTGCAGGAAAGATACATTTGGTAGAGCTGGGCATAGGAGGATCATATTTAGACAAGTCTTTAGGAAACAGAATGGGAATATATGGACCAGGTTCACCTGACTTGGGACAGGGAACAGTGATTGTCTTTTGTGAAGATGTTAATGAACTTTAGCTTTCCAAAAAGTGATACTGGGTGAGGTTTCTAACCGTGTACTTAGGTTTTTGCCTGTCATCGTCTCACTTGTGCTCCGTACTCATGTTTCATATATTTACCAACGACGTAGTGTAATCTAACATTTGATAGCGTCGTTAAATAAAAATCAAATTAATGCAGGGCATTTTTTGATTACCTGAGGAACACTTAGTTTCTCCACAGGGACTGTGATACATGCCTTTGGTCACAATTCTTGTATTATGTAATTTAGATATATTGTAGTATCATTGATTTAATGGAATGTCTAATACTGTATAGTCCCTATTGCCTGTTGTTGGATTTCAGGTTTTGCCTCATTTAACGTGCAGTTTCTTGGATCCTCAATCAGTAATTTCTATACTAATTTTCTTCAGCTTAATTTTTTCCTCAGTTAGTGTTCATATCCATAGTTGTTGAAGGAACATCAAAAGACGGTTTTATTTTAGTTCCCTTATGCCTCTCCCTTCCTTATGGCATATCCATTATGCATGGTTAATTTGGAAGAATGGGAAAGTCTTAGAATGCTTACGCCATATTGTGGGTGGTTGTCTTTGTTCAAGACGTTCTTACTTAAGGGCACTTACCGTCATTTGTGCTGGCAATTAGCCGCAGGTAGACTGGCTCGGTAGACAGCTTGTGTTCTGTGATTTCAATTTCAGGAATATCACTTTCTCGGTTGTATTGCAGTTGTTTTAGTTCATTACCATCTTTATTGACCAGGCTGACATTTTGGATAGTTGCAATTGTCTTCGGAACGCGTAGTTGTAATTGTATATTTGGATTAACGGACCCTGAAAAAAGAGACAATAATCTTGTGTATGTTAGTGACCATGACAGCATTTCTGTTGAGCATCGCCTGTTGTCTGTGGTAGTCTGTAACCAAAACGCGGACATGGTCTTCTGTAAGGTAGAGGACGGGTCGTAGCTTGGGGGTCGGAAAGGAGAGAGGGAGTGGTGCAGCCGCCCTGGGAGGCAGAGTCAAAGGGGGCGGTAAAATGAATATTTAAGCGAAAAACGTTGATTTTCTTCATTCGTCACAATTCTAGATTATTAAATAATTGTGATTTTTTAAAAGTTTATTATTTCTATTGGGTTGGCCATTATGATTGCTCGCCCCCGGCTCTAGGAGACCTAGCTATGCCGTTGCGTATAGGCCTTAGGCCCTGTAAGCAATGACTGTTGTAAGAATTTTACGCCTGTAAGTTCCGTGGGTTTTGCACTGCGATTTTCTTGGACATTCTTCATTATACAAGGTGCGTTATGCAACTTGTCACACAAAGAAGATAAACAGAATGCATAATGCAAACACCTTGCCCATGTATATCTTTATGATTCTCGGCGCTCGTCGATCCGTAAAGTGGGCAGAGTTGGAACATGTAACGAGTAACGTAGTGATGTTTCTGGGTGTCGGGTGTGGGGGAAGGGGTGGTGGTGGTAATTTCCCCTTCACAGCCTCTTTCCGCGCAAAACCAAACCTACTCATACCCGAAGCGCGTAGCTGTGTTATTTGCAAAGCTGAGAACGAGCCAAGGATGGAGATAAATTACGTAAATTTTGCGCCAGTAAATAGTTTTTGATAACTTTCAAATCGTCTTATGACGATAGTTTGCTTATTATTTTCCTGCATTTATTTTATAGTTTATCATTGTGATTAACATGAAGATCATATCCTGAACACCTGAAATGTGAGTTCATTTTATGCCGTTCTGTGAAGCACCTGTGAAAACGTAATTTGTAAGAATGTGGGCCCACACTGCATTCATATTTGTCCTAGCTTTTAATCATTATATTGTACAAAGTGAAAAGTGTTCAGTAGACTGGTTTATTAGGCCGAAAATTTTGGTTCCGTCCCAGACAGGGTTTTTAGCTTCGTAAATTGGCTGGCATGGGGAGTCAGGATAGCTCAGTCGCTATAGTGACTAATCTTTGGGCTGGACGATCCGAGGTTTGACAGTAGCACGAGATTTATCTCTTTCCCAGAACGTTTGTACCATTCCTGGGGCCCACGCAGCCTCGTGTTGGATGGGTACCGGCGATTATTTCTCCGGGTTAAAGCGGCCGTGACTTGAATTGGCCACTCATCACCATCTGGTGAATACAGGGACACCCTTGCCTTTTCCCTCTATAAAGTGATTGTCGTGGATTTGATGTATTATCAATAATTTTGGTGGGAATGACATTTGCATTTGTTAAGTGGGAATGACGTTTGCATTTATTAACTGACGCACGTGAGTTGTGCCTATTTGTGTCGATGGCGGGACCCATGACCTGGTGTATATTGTGTTATGTATTACTGGTGCTGACCAAAGTCCGACCCTTGAAATCGCAGTTCCTGTGTATCATACCGTATTAATACGAGGGAACCCGTTGTCTGCATCACATTGACGGCGTGCAGCGTGGATCTCCCCATTCGGTGAGTTACAGTTTCACGCCGACTACGATTGTGTGATTGATGGGTTTTGGTTCTTCAGATCCATGTCACAAGGAAGAAATATTTTTGGCGCGATCATTTTTTCTGTACAAAGTAGGTGTGGAGATGGCATAAAATAATAACCAATTTCTTTAACCTGATACTGTTTTCATTCTCGCTGTTATCGTCGACTTCTTCTTTCTGTGTCGTCGTCCCTTTTTATTCCCTTGTAATTCTGTATTTATCCTTCTCTCTCTGTCTGGTTTGTCTGTTTCCTGACACTGGAGCTTGTGTTGCGATTAGGTTCGGAAGGGATTAGGGTTAGTAAAGTGCGATGGTTTTTATAACCATCTGTTTTGGGGGTATTCCCTTTTCAAGACGGCTGTTTGAGCTGTAGGTTACCTAGCGCCCAGTGGGAAATAATTTCGAATGACAAGTTGGACAGTATTTAGGGGGGTGTTGCCATATTTGTTGATAGTTCACTGCAAGGATGTACAAATCCCTGACGTCAGATCGCCGTGGCGACTGCGCTTTGTACGGTGACGCCTGATATTTGTGAATCCTGAGCGTGGAATTTGCTTAATGTCACTTGTGGCGCCTAGATTTTTCGAAAATGTGTTCACCCCTGGCCTGTTGTGTTGCCGAAGCATTTGCCTGGGGCTAAGACTAAGAAAAGGTTTGGACATTCTATAAATGATCTGAACTCCGTGTCAAGAATTGAATTCGGACCGTGTCGAATATAAAGCTGTGTTGTGCTGAATCACGTGGTGTCCGTTGACGATGTACGCCCTTCCGTAAATAATTTGCATTAGAATAAACTTAAATGAGTGACATTGAAGGTAAGCTGTAATCATGTATCCGTGGAGTTCAGACGCCCCCCTGTTGTGTGTGGGTAGTACCGGATAATTAGATTCTCCGCCTTGTTTGATTACGTAACAGTGAGACAACATTTAAAGTCGACAGTAGGAAAGATGGTTACTAAAGCTATGCCGTACGTGTGTACAGAGTTCATGTTTCCGAAGCGATGCGTGGTTTCTGAAAGAGCGTGACCGAAAAGAACGAACTGCACACATGAATTACTTTCATTTTTTATCACCGTGCAATATTGTCAATTTTAAAACTATAGTAAACCAACTAGTTGCACACAATGTATTTCACTTGGTAAAATCACACTTTAAAACACATTAAAAGTCATTATCACCTCCTACATGTT
>Ga0123353_10017665_pt1 | contig 10503 bp, 7 predicted proteins | sample TergutLab28metaG_3_FD_92763 | JGI IMG/M metagenome (GOLD analysis project Ga0123353, IMG submission 92763) | Labiotermes labralis P3 segment gut microbial communities from Petit-Saut dam, French Guiana - Lab288 P3 | ecosystem: Host-associated > Arthropoda: Insects > Digestive system > Gut ... | reverse complement strand
TTGCCGGACGCGCTTGGCAATTAGACCGCAAAAACGTGTAACGAGCCCCGAATGAAAATCCTGCGCTCTCCGTATGCGCAATTCGTACACTCTCCGCCGTTATTCCGTCCGACGGCGGGGTGTTATGAACCGGACGGCAAACCCCAATGGAGAATTTGCAATGAAAAAGCAAACAACGAAGAAGCAGACATCGGCGAAACGTTACATGCCGAAACCTTCTCGGCAAGCCAAGCCGAACGTCAAGCCCAAACCCAATCCCAAACCGAAAGCGAAAGCAAAGCCCAAAGCGAAGCCGAAAGCCGCTCCGAAAGCGAAGCCCAAAAAAGCCAAGCCGGTAATGGTCGCTCCGTCTCCGCCGAAAGCAAAGCCCAAGAAGTCCAAACCGGCAGTGGTGCCTCCCGCACCACCACCGGTTCCGGTGATACCGGTTGCCGAACCCGTCGTGCGATCCAAGCCGGTCAAGGCACTTCCGGCACCGGTTGCCTCGCCGAATCAATCCGAAATGGACGACTTGCGGCGAATCGAAATCTTGCTGGCGGAAGCGGAGAGTGCCGTTTCGGGAACTGCCTTGTCAACGGTAACGAACCCCATTTCGGCGGTGTTGATTACGGAACTCACCGAGTTGCTCGAAGAGTTAATCGTGACCGCCAATCCGAGGTCGGCAAGCACTGTTTCCCGACTCGCCTATGTGCTGTCCGAAGTGATGCCCGGCTTGCGAGCCGTGTCGAAACAAGCGGACATCGCCCTGTGCCGCAAGTGCGGTGTGACATTCGGCTGGGATCGACGAGCCGAGGCGGAGCGCGCCGTGCGCTCCGGGCAATACCAAAAGTCGATTTCCGTTTCCTAACAACCCCTAACCCCTTATCAGAACATGAAAATTCATTTTGAACCGAAAGACTTCCTGCGGAAGTTTAAGATTGTTGCGTCCGTGGCACCAGTCATGGACGTGAACCCCACACTTTGCAATGTCAAGATCGTCGCCGATAAAAGATTCGGGGCGGTCTTGATGGCAACGGATACCGGACTCGGAATCCGAATCCGTGTCGATGCCGACGTGTCGAAAAGCGGAGAAGCATTATTGCCCCCAAAGCAATTTCGCCAGATTCTCGAATCGGCAAAAGACGACCGGCTGACGCTGGAGACTACGAAAAACGGCATTCTCGTCACGGGGAAACACGACGGGAATGAGCAATGGGGGCTCGATACCCTGCCCCCTGACGAATTCCCCACCGTTGACGAATTTACGGAAACCGCGTATCACGAGATTCCGGCAAAGACGTTGAGCGAGATGATCCGACGGACGATGTTTGCAATCGACACGGAAGACAGTCGCTCTGCCCTCGGTGGCGTTTGCGTTGAACATGACGGCAATAGTATTACCGCCGTTGCAACGGACGGACGTAGACTGGCGGCGCAAAATGCTGACGGTTGCTGCGTCAATGGTCATGAATTTGTCCCGGCGATTTTGCCGGTCAATGCCTTGAAACTGTTGACGAAAGTCTTGAAAGAAAAATCCGTCGGCAATGCGGACGTAAAGATAGCGGTTAACGCCGTAGTGGACAAAGACGGGCGCACGTCCGGCACAGTCCATTTTCTTTGCGGCGGCGTGACGATTTTCTCTCGGCTTATGGTGGGCAGATTCCCGAAGTGGCGGACAATCATGCCGGAAACGGACGGTCGGCTCCACGCCAAAGTCCGTTGCAAAACGCTCCGAACGGCACTCGACCGAATGGTGACCACCAAGTTGGAGCCGGGAATCCTGTTTACCTTTCGGCGTGGCAGTTTGACATTGGCAAGCCGGGCAAAAGAACACCGGCAATCGAAAATGGCAATCCCGGTCGCCTTCAATGGTACGGCGGAGTTTGTCCTTGATGTGTCATTCATGCGAGACTGCTTGCGCACGCTGGACGCAGACACATCCATCGACATTTACATGGCGGTGGACAACGATCCGGTGCTATTTGAAATCGGCAACGGCAATTATCGGTATCTGGTCATGCCGATGTCACGGGACAAATCGGAAATCGCAGAACCCGAAGCCGACACGGGAATCGAAGTTGTCGGTCAAGTATCAACCGAGGAGGAGTCTATGAAAAAAGTGGACGGAGCCCCTATCCCTGACAACGACATGGAGACGAAAGTCTTCCAGTTGTTACAAGAGAAAGAGCAATTACAAGCCAAAGCCGAGCAGTACAGAGTGCTGTTAGACCGGGCGATGCTCGTGATTGAGCGAATGAAAAACGAGCAGCGGGTGTGTGTCTGATCCGCTGTGGGGTTGCCGGTGGTGGCGGGAAACCGCTGCCGCCGGTTTTTTTCTGGCGTTCATCTGTTCGAGTTGTGTGACTCTTCTTCGTAATCGCTTGTTTTCGTTTTTCTTCCCGTTTTATTCGCTGTGCGGATTCGGGATTTGAATGCCCCCAGTTCTCATGGATTGTTAGCACAATGTTGACATTGCCAGGACGACCGTTACAATCGAATGTCCGGTGGACATTGGCAGGCTACCAGACGCACTGTTGTAGGATGTATGGTCGGAACCTCTTCGCAAGAGAACGCTATGAACGACGTTGATACGCTTTATCACGATGCCTTGGCAAAGCACCGGGCGGGCAATGTTGTAGATGCGGAACAGGGTTATCGTTCCATTCTTGCAGTGGTTTCAGAGCATGCAGGTGCATGGCATTTTCTTGGTATGATCTTCCATCAAAAGCGTCAACTGAACGAAGCCCTGCATCATCTCGAAAAAGCGATTTCCTTCTGTCAGGACAAAGCGGTTTACTTCAACAATTACGGCGTTGTTCTCAAGGATGCTGGTCGATGGAAAGATGCAATTGCCGCTTTCCAACGTGCCGTCGAACTTGATCCCGCTTATGCTGACGCTCATGCCAATCTTGCTGCCACATACCTCCTTCAAAACGACCTTGATCGTGCAGAAAACGAACTGGCTATCGTCTTGGCACGTACTCCCAAGCACGTTGCTGGTCGTAACTTATTGCGTGATTTGCGTTTCAGGCAAGGAAAACGTTTGTCCGAACAGGGAAAGTTTTCTCAAGCAGATCACGCCTATCATGAAGCCGCCGCTCTACCCGGCGGTAAAGAACTTTGGCGATGGCAGTCTCTCGGTTTTTGTCCTTCCGTTTTCCCTGATGAACAAAGTATCAGCCGCTATTGGGCAGGACTCCATCAACACCTTGACCATGCCATTGATGCGAATATCCCACTCGATTGGCGTACACTTCCAGAGGACGGTTTCACTCCATCGTTCAATCTTCCTCATCTGGACAGAAGTTGCCGAGAAGCTAAAGAAAAATTCGACAGGTTATTTTCAAGAGCGTTCCCCTCTAAACGCCCCACACTTGCAGAGACACAGAAGAATCGTAAAAAGATTCGTGTCGGCTTTGTTGTTACCGCAGGACATCATCGTGGATTTCTTCGTGTCCATCGGCATCTTCTCGAACATCTTGACCGCAGTAAATTCGAGGTGTTCGCGATATGCCCGGAGCCTATCCTTGCCTCATGCCGAAAAGAGGTTCGTAACAACGCAATTCAATGGGTCGGTTTTTCCCCGCGATTTGATGTTGCCGTTCAAACGCTCTTCGATACAAAGTGCGATATTCTCTATCATTGGAAAGTCGGCGGTGGTACGCTTGATTTTTTCCTCGCAATGGCAGGAGCGGCACCGATTCAGTGTACCTCCTACGGCACGCATGGAACCAGCGGTGTGCGGGCGGTCGATTACTATATCTCGTCGGCAATACTTGAACCGCCGGAGTCTGCGTCGCAATATACAGAACGACATGTTTTACTCGATTCTTATGCAACATCGCACCAACACGATCCGCCACAGAAACTGGCAACACGAGAAGAGTTAGGACTGCCAAAAGACGGTGCCATCTATTTCTGTCCTCATAGGTTGCCCAAATATCATCCTATGTTCGACCATTATCTTCGGCTCATTTTGGAGAAAGATTCAACCGGGCATCTACTTCTCGTCACCGGCAGAAAGAGAGAACAAGCCGTCCCCTTTGTATCCCGGCTTCGACATTCGCTAGGCAATGATTTATTCCGTCGGGCGTTACTCGCAACATCCTTTCCGCTTAACATGTACAGAAAACATCTTTCGGTTGCCTCTTGCGTTTTGGATTCTCCTACCTATGTTGGCGATTTGACAACCCACGATGCCTTCGACCAAGGAGTGCCAGTCGTTACCGTTCCCGGAAAATTATTGGTTCAGCGGTACACATCGGGACTCTATCGTCTCATGGGAATCGAATCGCTAATTGCCTCCGATGCCGAAAAATACGCAGAAATTGCCGTGCGACTAGGCAACGAGCCGGACTTTCGCCAAGCCATGAGCGAGCAGATCGTCCAAAAGAACGAACTGGTCTTTTCCCCCAATGACACGCTTCGCGATTACGAACAGTTTTTTGAGTCCGTGGTATTGTGACTTTCGCGTTTCATCACTGAAGTTGTTTTTGTTCCCCAAGTCGCTTAAATTGCCCAAAACCAACTTTTTCAGTGTGGAAATGCGAAAATTCTGTGAATTTTCAGGAATTTTCTCTGCAAATTCTTGACATCGTCCCGCACAACTGATACAATCGGCGCAGTTTCGTACTCAGGAGGCACGCCCATGTTGTCGACATTCACGTTTTTCGAGGGCATTTGTGAGATGGTTTTCGGAACCCCGGAGACCAAAAAGGCTTCAAAAAATCGAACCCGGACGCTCCGAATCGAAGAACTCGAATCCCGGGAAATGCTGTCCGCAACTCCTATGCCCTGGGACTGGATACACGATATTGCCCCCACCATTACGACAACGGACGTTCTCCCCTCCGGTTACCAAATCGATCCGACCTCGGAAGACTTTGGAAAAATCTCCCTCGGCGGAAACAATTCGCCCATCGATGCAACAACCGCCTTTACGCCCGTTCTTACCGACAACTTCGTTGCCATCGAGACCGTATCACAACAAAAAAATACTTCCATACAGACCGGCAACGACATATCGATAGCAGGCACCAGTACCGAAACCATCACCGTCGGCGTTTTCTACGAAGACTACGGCAATGGAGATTGGTACTACGAAGAACTCGCCGCCTACACATATAACATCACCGCCGACGGACACGATTACTGGGGAGGATACTTCTATACTTTTACGGCATCGTTCTACGACGGCATCTATGAATCGGCGTTTTCCCTGACATCCGAAGACCATTTCTCGATCAGCGATACCGTTAACGAATCGTCGCTTTCCTTGACGATAACTGCATCGGGCAATGTCAAGGACATGGTTTTGATTACCCATTATCACGACACTCTAACTTCGGTGCGCAACGGCACGGATCAGCGCACGTCCACCAATTTCGCCCTGTACGATGGCAACGGTACCTACGCATCGTCTTCTTCCGAAAACGGTGTGAGTGTCATCTCGACCGGTACGTTGAAATTGAACGGCTCTAATCAATCGTCTTCGAGTTTTCAATCGCAATCCACGTTCCACAACGGTTCATGGTCGACGAGCGGCAGTGGTTGCGAGTCGGGCAGTTCCAATGAGACATCGTCTTACAGCGGGAAGGATAATTTCACGATCACTCTTGACGATCCCAGCGGCAGTGGTAGCGGTGTTGCCTTTTATACCGATAAGGAGTCGACGACATCATCGTGGAGTGCCAACTGGTCGCTGCAAAACGACACTTGGAGCCGTACAAGCGGTACAGGAACGGCAACTGATAGTTCTGGTAACTATTTGTTTTATTATGAAAGCGGCAGTGCGTCGGATTCCGGCTGCCAGGAGGGAGTTTCCTATTCGATGACTTCGAATTGGGACTTCACGGAGATCGAACAAGAGCAATTGTCGGCACTCACACTGAATTTTCACATCGTCAACGGCGACTGGGAAGTTGCGAGTGGCTCCGGCACCGGTTACGTATTAAGCGGCTGGTCTTCCGGCGACACGACGAGCGGCGATTATTCTTTCGACAGCGACGGCTATGTCGGCACAGGTTTTAGGTCGGACAGCAATAACTCGGCTACAGTGGTAGAGATGAATCTGACCTATCAGTGGAGTGGTGGGGCGTGGATCACCACCGGCACTGCCATGACAGGAGACGAGTTCGGCTACGATAGATTTATCTCGGAGTCCGGCACCCACGACACTGGAGAAACTTCCTATTCCGAACATTCCGTGTACAACGAACAGGTTTATGTGTACTGGAACTATGACGGTTGCACTTGGACGCTCGATTCCGTCGAAGGAGAAGGAACCGGCACATATAGTGAGACTTACTACTGGGATTCGTCCACGACGTATGAACGTCCATTCTACATCACTAGTAGTATTACCGAGACGGTTGATACTTTCATCGATTACACGTATGACGCAAATTGGGACACGTCGTTTATCATTGTTGGTAGTCAAGTTATCCGTGAGACCGAAGGAATGTATACGGAATCCCACGCGACCGGTTGCTCCTTTTCTGGTAGCGGGACGCACAGTGCGAGCACCAGTTCTACCTCGCAAGCAACGAGTCTTTCCGAGTCGAACGAGCAGTCTTATTCCGAAATCATCACCGGCGCGTGGAGCAATAAGGTCAATCAGCAAGGGACACTGGTCTCGCAGCATACTGCCGACTCGGAGATTACGGTCAAGTCGAGCAGGAATTACGATTTCTCTCATGACGCGTCCACCGAAGGTCCCACCAGCGGATTGGAATGGTCAGTCTCTTTTTCGGAGTGGTACGACTCGGAGCATAAGGAAAATTATCATTACGACGGCGGTGCTTGGTATTTGGTGTCTTTTGATGGGGAGGCTAACGGCGGCGGCACAAGTAACTGTTCATGGTCTTCTTGGAATCATTCAGAATGTTATCACGAAGATGGATGTTACTATTGTGATTATACCTACGAATCATCCTTCGACAGTTCTTGCGATGTCAGTTACGCTTTCACTGCCGAGTGGAGCGGCGATACCAATGGCTCATCATACAGTCTGACAAATGACGTTACCAAGAATTTCGAGAGTGTAGAAGAGTGGTCACGTATTGGTGTCACGGGTTACATTGATTGGAACGGTAATAAATATGGTCAAAAGCCGTTTCACGATGAAGGGGGTTCTGAATGTTCCTACGAATGCTCACAGACGCTCTCGACACCCGGCTGGGGCGGCTGGGCGACGAGTGTAGGGAACTGGTCGCCGTTCAGTGGCATGCCTTACATCGGCGGCGGAAACTGTTTCGTTGCCGGCACGCAAGTCGTTATAGGGGCAGAGTTTGACGAAAACGATGTCTTCGTACAATATGTAACCAAGAACATTGAAGACATCAATGTCGGCGACTTGGTCTATTGCTACAACACCGAAACGGAGACGGTCGAACAGAAGGAAGTGACCGCCGTGTTCGTTCGGGAAATTGACCACATCAATTATCTGACGATTGAAGACGAGAATGGCGACGTACAAGTGCTGGAAGTGACCGATGTGCATCCGTTTTGGGTGGTGACTGATGATCCCGACTTGGAGCGTGCGGCACGCGATTTCGTAGGCGGGATGTATCATCATAACATTGCGCCGACGGAAAACGGTTTCTGGGTCGAAGCGAAGGATTTACGTGAAGGCGACGTATTCCTCGGTGCGAATGGTGAACTGTCGACGTTGGTTGCTATAGAACGTGTCGAGTTGGAAGAGAGCATTACGGTCTATAACTTTACCGTCGAGGGAAATCATAATTACTTTGTGATTGCCGAAACTGACGAAAACGGGCAGACGAGCGTGCTGGTGCATAATGCAGACCCACTTTATAATTTTCTATCTTTTAAATCCGATTTATTCGATCTTTCCATTAAGCCAAAAGTACGTTTTAGTGACTTGGCATTGGATTGGAAGGACTTTGGACAACGACTCTTGAACGAGCCATTCTGGGAAGCACTTTTGAAGATAGTAGGAGAAATCTGCTCAGAAGTCGGGAAGGTCGGAGTTACCGGAGTTGGTGTTGATGTTGGAGTCAAGTTGAACACTGGACCGTTTTCGGGCTGGAAGGTTGGGGCTAACATTGGCATTTCTGATTCACCCACTACTGGCAAACCAGAAGGCTCGGTTGAGATATACATAAAAAAATATTTCCCCCGTTAAAAAATAATAATTTTACGCTACACTTTTTGCTATGCGCTGCTTTACAAAAACGAGTACTTCATTGGTATTAGTCTTGCTGATTGTAGTCGTGTTTGGCTGCCAAAAGCAAAGAACTGAGCAATCCGAAAATATTTTTATAGACTCGATCATGGGAGACATTCCGGCTACATCAATCATCGACAACACCATTTCTACTGATAATGTTTTGGACCACATCGGAGTGCCATTCATTACTGTTGCCGTAGATGATAGCGCAAATAAGGATTTTGCAACGCCCTACAGTAAAAAACTAAGCCAACTCGCGATTCTAGAAGACTATGCTGGGGCACTACAACTTATGCCACAAGTGAAAGAAGAAATTTTATCAAGAGCAAAGGGCAATAAAGAGGAAGAATTAGGAATGCTTTATAGTATTAGATCCACCTATATTTATCTTTATATCATGCTTGACCGAGTCGAAGAGGCATATACAATAATAAAAGAGATGCCATGCGAACCGCCTGGTAATATACCATCATATCTCATCTATTTGGATAACATTCATGTTTTATTGCATCTAAACAAGACAGATGAAATTATTGTCGAAGCCAATAAATTATTGAGTGCCCCTGATACTCCGTTACCCCTTGAACTGCTTGCGTTCGTTCAGTTAAGTGGAGCATACATAATTAACAATGACAAAGAAAAAGCGTTAGAAGCAATTTTACGCTGGAAAGAGAGCCTGCTTGATACGCCGCCTCACTTTGACGAAAAAGTAAAACGAGGCTATGTCTATAGTATGTTCATTTTGGAGTATTATTTAGAGCACTTACAAAATGAGTATTATGTTAGATTTCGTGTTGAAAAACCCCAGCCACCTGAAGTTGATCCATTAGATAATGAAAGGATTAGCTTTACATTGGGAGGCTCAAAATTCACCATTATTTCTCGCAAAGACGACATCGAATTAGAAGACGAATCGATGATGAATTTGATTAGAGAGAAGACTGCCAGTTTTATGAAGCATTCTCATAAGCCAGAACCTTTATCACAGTCGCCAGCTGTACCGAATGTTGATCCTTTTCCAGTACTTGATCCTTTGTTGGAGTCCCAAGCCAATCCAAAATGACGACCGAATTCGTCTCGACAATTAGCGACAAATGGGCGAAACCTCGACGCAGGTCGTGTAAACGTTATCGCTGCGGCATAGTTACCCAAGAAGAATGATGAATCCTGTGGCGGAAACGCGGTATGAAGCATATCCCTTTCACTACGCCCTATTGTACACTATTCGTTGTTGCTGACAATTCTCAACAACAGGTTTTATTTTTTCGGAGGGGCGGCTTGACTGCCCATAAGCGGTGCGGTACAGTGCCGTGTCTGAACAAAGAAGGAGTCCCGATGATGAACGACATAAAATTACCCAATCGCCTGACCGTCAAGGAAGCGGCAGAGATGCTTCGAGTTTCTATATTACGGTGACGTGTGCCGATGATGATATGTCAACAAAGGTAGAGCCCGGCGCACCGCCGACGAGTGAGCGGCTGGACTGGGCGGTTCACTTGGCAGAGATGGGTTACATGGTGATCCTTGCCTTCAATCCGCTGGTCGAAAAATGGATGCCGCAAAAAGCGTTGGAAAACATTCTCGACGTTTCGATCTTGGCAGGCATCCGCAATTTCTATTTCGACAGTTTACATTTGGAAAAGAAGCGGACGTACCCGAAGGAACTTTTGGAACTGACCGGTGTCACGGCGGAATACTTGGATTCCGTTGAAGTGGATTGGGACACGGAAAATTACGTTTTGGACGTGATGGAAGCGGCGATGGAGCCACCGTTTCCGGCGGGGGTTTTCGCCCAGACCATTTTTGCGACAGCCGTGACCCGGAAAGACCGAGCGGGTTTGCCACCCGGTTCGCCGTCGGTTGTCAATCGGCGGAAAATCTGCTACGATTCGACGGTGCTGTTGTTTTGTGGGGTTTTGCCGATATGCCGGGGAAACTGCATGGGCTACCGAAAAACGTGTTATGATTCTCGGTGATTGTTGCATATTGTCAAAACTTTAACAGTTATCACGCCATTTTTCAAGCATGTCAATTTGACTCTACAAAAGCCGGTACATGCCGGAAAACACGGGCTCAAACCAACTTGCCTCTCTGGGGGACAATCCCTATTTTACTCCATTTTACCGTCCGTTACAGTCGGTTCTGCATGGTCGTGTGCAGGGGGAACTGGGCTTTCCACATCCGCCTTTGTCGTCCCAGCCGCCTCTGCAAATGCCTCGTCCGACAGTTCGCCTTGGTAATGCTTCCGCCTTACCATCTCCGAATGTCCAATCCAAAGATTCTCCTTTGCCGAACCAAAACGCTCGCATATCTCGTTGCTCCGACTCATTCGC
>Ga0123353_10017664_pt1 | contig 10503 bp, 7 predicted proteins | sample TergutLab28metaG_3_FD_92763 | JGI IMG/M metagenome (GOLD analysis project Ga0123353, IMG submission 92763) | Labiotermes labralis P3 segment gut microbial communities from Petit-Saut dam, French Guiana - Lab288 P3 | ecosystem: Host-associated > Arthropoda: Insects > Digestive system > Gut ... | reverse complement strand
TGTCCTGGCGGAAATTTTTCGTCACAATCTCTGATTTTGGCAAAATAGGTAAAACACGAAGTCAAAATGGGCAATGTATATGGCGATGGCGCGGCTCACCGAAAAAACTTGCAGGTTGCGTGACCCGCTCAGGTTCTTCCTTGACATTTCTCCTGTCGTCGGCTATGATGAGGCAGGTGATCGAGTGTGTGCCTATTTTACGTTTATCCAACAATGTCCAAGAAAACTGCCGGTACGGAATCGTCTGCCGAGACGAAAGTCGCCGAAACGAAAACAAAGAAGCCGAGGACTCCCGAACAGGAAGCTGCGCGGCGAGATTTCCTCAAAGTTTCTGTTGCGGCGGGAGTCGGAGCGTGTGCCATTGGTACGCCGATTTGTGCGGCGGTGCGGCTCATCACGGTTCCTGTTTTTGCCGAGTCTGTTGCCGGAAAATTTTACCCGCTCGCCACTCTTGACTCGCTGACCGAACGACCGCAAAAGTTTGCCATTGTGGACGACAGGAAGGATGCTTGGACGACATTGCCCCAACAAAAAATCGGCACACTCTTTTTGCGAAAGACCGGCGACACCGTACAAGCGTTCCATTCGCTTTGTCCGCATGCGGGCTGTATGCTCCAGGTCAGCTCCCAGAAAAATCCGAAGACGGGCGAAGAATTTTTTCACTGTCCCTGCCATGCGGCTCATTTCGATCTGGACGGCAACAGATTGGATACCGTTGCTCCTCGCAATATGGATTCGCTCGAAGTGAAAGTCGAAGGTGGAAGAGTCTTCGTCAAGTTCGAAAATTTCACCTTTGGCATTGCCGGGAAGAAAACCAGTTGAGGTTTTCGCCCCTGCTGTTTTCGCCTCGGTTGGGGCTGTCTTGTTGTTTTTCGATTCGGCGGGTATAATGGTCGAAATAGCCTTTCGTCTCTGTTCTTAACCGACCTGCGGAGTATAATATGTCGTTTTTTCCTGAGTTTGTTTCGTTTGATTGGAGTACGTTCCTTTTGGGAACAGGTTTTGCTGTGGGAGCCGCCGCTTCCGTCTTTACGCACGAGCCGCAGGCGGAGGAGGTTGAAGTGGATGCGATCAAAAACCGAATTGCCGAACTGGAAAAAACTTCAGTTCGATCATTGGAACAAAATGACGAACTCGCCAATTTATACTCGGTGTGGGCAACCGCTCTTTTTGACGAAGGGGCGGACTTGGACGAAATCGTCTCCTTGTTCGGGAAAGCCGAGGCGGTTCTCAAAGCGACGCTGGCACAAGGCGACGATACCGAAGTCCGACGGCAACTCGGCAACGTTTATCTCAATTGGGCGGTTGCCTTGAACGATGACGATGATTTGACTTCGGCAATCGACAACTATTTGAAAGGGATTGAGACGTTGATGCCGCTGGACAATACCGGTGATGCCGAAGCAAAGTATGACATTGCCGGCATGAAACTCAATCTGGGGATCGTTTATCACGAACTCGGCGAATACGAAAAAGCGAAAACGTGTCTTGACGAGTCGTTTTTGGAGTTTCGTGCCGTCGAAAAGATTGGCATTGCCGATACACGGCTTTATATGGCGAAAGTGAGCGTTCAGCAGGGGCATCTTCTCAGCGACATGGGGGAGCCGCTTGCCGCCATTACGGATGCACATAATCGAGCCATGCGACTTTTCGTCGAAGTCATTGAAGACCTGCAAGAGCCAAAATACGAACGGGACCTTGCAAGCGTTTTGCTGGATCGTTGCGTATCACTCTATGAAGACTGGCTTGACAACGAATTTGAATCCGAGGAAGAGCAGGACAAGAAGATCGCAGACATCTTACTCGATATTGCCCGGGGTGTGGAACTGCTGGAAAAACAATGCCATGATGGCAACGAACTTGCCCGGTTTGACCTGTTCCATGCTTTGGTGTTTCAGGGAAAAGTATTGTGCGATACAGAAAGATACGCCGAAGCAAAGGTGGTTCTCGACCGGACAATCAGCGAATTTGCCGATCTGTGCGACGAGGAGGAAGAAGAGGACATCTTCCTGATGCAAATGGCAATGGCGTATGCCAGCCGCGCCATCGTCCAAATGGGACTTGGCAAACAGGATTTGAGCAAACAGGACTGTCAGAAAGGTTCGGAGTTGGTCAATAAATTGTTCCAGAAGGACAGTGACGACGAAGACATTCAAGCACTCCGAGAGCAATTCCAAACGATGCTCGCACAGTTGCAGTAGAGCTTTGGCTTTCGCTGAAAAGTCAAATACCCGTTGGGGATAAAGGAGTAAGGAGAGCGAATGGTGCTCCTGCCTACGACACTGTTTCGCCATTGGTATTGCTTTTTGTTTCGTGCGGGGAACATCTGCAAAATATGCGGCATCGTGGGTGGAACGTATCCCTAAGGGAACAAAAACATTGACCTCTCGAAATTGAAAGACTAAACCGGAAACACCAATAGCGACAATATTTTCCCAGAGCCGAGGCGTAAATCTTTGGCTCTGGAACACACCACAATTTATCACACCATGACACGATATATTTTCACACTTCTATTTCTTTTGCCCCCGATCTTACTCTCGGCGCAGACTGATGCCGAAAGAGCACTTTTGCAACGGGCGACCACCCTTTCCGACGCATCTGCTCTAACGAATATCGGGATCGCGTTGGAAGATAGCGGACGTTATACGGAGGCAGAACCATTTCATATAAAGGCTTTGGAAATCAGCGAGAGTCGGCATGGAAAAAAACACCCCGATACGGTTCCCGCATTGACCAATTTGGCGATCAATTATAAAGAACGAGGACGCTATGCGGACGCAGAGCCGCTCTATTTGCAAGCCCTTGCAATTGTGGCGGACAGTTTTCAAACGGCATTGTTAAAGAACAATCTGGCGTTTCTTTATCAGGAGCAGTATCGTTATGACGAAGCGAAAAAACTTTACGACGATGCTCTGGACATACACACAAAACGGACGCAAGGGAACGACGACGAGTACATGGCTTCACCGCTCCAAAATCGGGCTAGGCTTTATTATTTCCAAAGCCGGGAAGCTGAACCGAACGAAAAGCGAAGGTTGCTCCAGAACGCACAAGCCGACGCAAAACGAGCATTGAACATTGATGAAGAAATTGACAAAGATCATCCCGATACAGGAGCATCGCTTAACATGCTGGCGGTGGTTTATTCTGACCAAGGACGTTACGCCGAAGCGGAATCGCTCCTCAAACGAGCGTTGCAAATCTATGAAAGGGCGGGGAGAAAAAATCACCCCTGGACAGCAGAGTGCATGCATGACTTGGCAACACTTTATGAAAGACAACAACGTTATCAGGAGGCAGAACCGCTTCGGAACCATACGATTGACGTGTACCAGCAATCCGGTGCCGAGGCTCATCTCGGACAAGACTGGTATAAAAGCCGAGCGGCGTTGTACAAAAAGACGAACCGCCCAAAAGAAGCTGTTGCAGATTTGAAAGAAGCCATGAACTTGTCGTTCAAAGTTCGCGAACATGCTTCCGGCGACTATGAACAAAAGGCGCAGACCTTTGCGCAATACTACAATCTTTTCGAACATATGGTCGATTGGCAGTATGAACTCGGCAACATGAACGAAGCCTACGAGGCAATGGAACAGTCTCGTGCCCGGGGATTGCTGAACATGCTGTTGGCACACCATATTGATCTCCTAGCCGGTGTGTCGGAAGAGATCGCACAACCACTCCGAGCCGCCGAAGACGCTGCTCGTGCGGAAATTGCCATCGCAGAGAAAACCGATCAGACCGAAGCCCTGAACGCCGCCAAGCGAAAACTCGCCGTTGCGATGGAGGCAATCTACTCCGTCAGCCCGGCGTACCGACAGATGACAGTAGTCGCTCTCGATAGCGTTCGCAGTGAACTCATTGCAGAAAAATCTCTCGCTTTGGAATACTTCATCGGCGGCGAAAAATCGTATTTGCTCCTGTACGGATTTGACACCGAGCCACGTCTCCTGCCGCTTGTTCTCGACGATAAGCAGGCGGAACTCTTCGGCGTTGAGCCGGGACCGCTGACGACCCAAAAATTGGCAACGCTCTTGCAAGCAAAAGAAGACGGTGTGCCGCAACTCTACGGTAGTCCGACGGTCACAGGAATACCCGACACGAAAACGCTTGAAAAGCTCCACGTTCTTTGGACGGTTCTCATTCCCCATGAGCCAATTCGGGCAAAAATGATCGATGGTGAAACGTTCGAACGACTTCTGATCCTTCCCGATAGAGCACTGGCGCGGTTTCCGTTTGAATCGTTGATCGTCGACCTCGACCCGGTGAATCCGCGTTATCTACTGGATGTCAAACTGGCAACGATGTACGCACCGTCGGCATCCATGTATCACTTCTTAAAAAAACTAAAAACCGAGTCGGGCAAGCCGCATGTGCTGACCGTCGGTGGACCGTATGATAATATTCCTCGTAACAACGAACAGCCGAAGAGACCATCTACCCAAAGACAAAACAACCATCGAGGGGCATATAATGAACTGAAGGAGACGAAAAAGGAAACGGAATGGATTGAAACCTCCTGTAAGGAAAATGGCATTGCCGTCACACGATTCAACGCTGACCAATCGACGGAAGCAAAAGTACGACAAAATATTGCCGGAAAATCAATTGTCCATTTTGCCTGTCATGGCGTGGCAGAAGGTGAAAATCATACTCCTTTTAGTGCGCTCTTGTTAACGATTGGCAACCCCCATAACCTCAAAGATGATGGCTTTTTAGAACTCACGGAAATGTTTGAATTGAGTTTGAAGGCGTGTGAATTGGCGGTGTTGAGTGCCTGTGTGACGAACTTGGGACTGAACCAGCCCGGTGAAGGAACGTGGTCATTGGGACGCGGTATGATGGCATCCGGTGCGAAACGAGTCGTCACCACGAACTGGCAAGTGGACGATGAGGCTTCGGCACGTTTAGTGTACTTTTTTATCAAGAAGATCAACGAAACAATCAGCGAATCATCGGACCCCGATCATGCGGCGGCACTGCGGCAAGCGAGACAAGAAATTCGCAAGGATCAGGGCAATCCGACGTGGCAGCACCCCTACTACTGGGCACCGTTCGTTTTGATTGGACCGAATTAACCGAAACACCGAGACACCCAAAAGACCGCTTGTAGGAATGGCGGTTGCGGTTACAATGATGCAGTGCTTTGGAACGGTCCGAAAATTCAACCGACATTTGTTTTTATGATATTCTCGTCATTCCCGCGAAGGCAGGAATCCAGTCGAGGGACGTTTCACTCTCGATTCCCGCTAGTGCGGGAATGAAGAGATCGAGTCTTCACAAAGCAGTAGCCCGTTACCATGCCACACACGAATCTAACCTTGCAACAGTTGTCGCGTTATCTTCATCTTCCCGATGCGAAAATTCGGAAGTTAGTGGACAAGGGGGAGATTCCGAGCCGACGGGTCAATGGCGAACATGTGTTTGCTCGGGATGAGGTGAATCGCTGGTTGGAACGTCGCATCGGCGTTTCGGGCGAGGAAGAGTTGGTGCAGGTGGAAGCCGCCCTGACAAAATCGGCTCCGCCGGGAACAGAGGACAGCGAAATCTCGCTGGTGTCGTTGATCCCTGACGGTGCCGTGGCACTGCCGCTCTTGGCAAAGACGAGAGATTCCGTCATTCGTTCGATGATCCAATTAGCGGGTTCGACGGGATTACTGTGGGATGCCGAGGCAATGGGGGAAGCCGTAAAAATGCGGGAAGAACTGCACACAACGGCACTGGACAACGGCGTGGCACTCTTGCATCCGCGCAGACCCATGCCGAGCATCCTCGGGGACACATTTGTCACTCTTGGCATGGTACCCAGCGGCGTTCCGTTTGGCGGAGCGACGGGTCTTACGGACGTTTTTTTCTTGATTTGTTCCATGGACGATCAAGTCCATTTGAGAATTCTGACGCGATTGAGTCGAGTGTTGACGTACCCTGATTTCTTGAACCGATTGCGAGATTCCGCGAATGAGTCGGAGATACGTGAGCTGATTTCGGAAACGGAGCGGGCGGTCAGTTCTGCGAGTTAGAACAGCTCCGGGGCTACATTCCAGCGAAAGCCCCAATGAGGCAGAACCAGTGAGGAAGAACACATGAAGCAGAACAACTATTTGCTCGGTTGTTTCTTTACCGTAGAGGTTGACGCTGCTTTGGCGGCTGGTTTTGCGGCGGTTTGCTTTTTCGTGGTTTTTTGGAGGGAGTTTTTACCGGGAGTCATACCTTCCAAGTCATGAGCCACTTTGAAGGGAGAGTTACGTACCTGTTTGCGGACAGCACCTGATCGGATGCATTGGGTGCAAACGCGAACGGTCTTGGTCGTCCCGTTTGCCGTTGTTGTCCGAACATTTTGCAGGTTCGGCAGGAACGCCCGTCGGGTGATTCCGGTTACTTTGGTTCCGACTCCGCCAAGATATTTCGCCTTTCCCCTCGTTTCGATATGATTCCCAAGACTGCGCCCTTTTCCACAAACTTCACAGATACGTGACATGGCAATACTCCTTAAATTTTCGCCGAATTCTAACACGTCCCCCCGTTTTGGCAAGGGGGCGGAAAAAGGATCCGCCCCGGGTCCCTCCCCGCCATTTTGACGAAACAGCAAAATGGCGGTACAATCACACTATGGCTGAGAACAATACACTCGTTGTCGAGCCGGGCGAATCCGGTTGGCGGCTCGACCTTTTTTTGGTGCATCATTTTCCGCAGTACAGCCGAACGCTCGTTCGAGGTGCCATTATGAACGGCGGCGTGCAGATTGTCGAAGACGATGCGCCCCTCTCGAACGGCAAGCCCGGCTTCCGTTTGAAACCGGGACAAACGATCCACTTTACGGTGCCGGAAATCCCTCATCATGTCCCGCAGCCCGAAAACATTCCCCTCGACATCCTGTACGAAGACGAATTCCTTGCGGTCATCAATAAACCGGCGAATATGGTCGTCCATCCTTCCCGAGGACATTGGGAAGGGACGTTGGTGTCGGCACTTGCGTTTCATTTCGGCAATCGGTTGAGCGGCGTACGCGGTCCGGTGCGACCGGGGGTGGTCCATCGACTTGATCGGGATACGACCGGAGCAATTCTCATCGCTAAAGAAGATTCCATTCATGGAAAACTGGCAATGCTCTTTGAGAACAGGCAGATTCAAAAAGAATATGTTGCCGTGGTACTGGGCAAACCGTACCTGGATCGGGACATGATTGATGCGCCGATTGGGCTCCATCCGAAGAAGCGGGAAACGATGCGGATTGTTTCGGCGGATGCCCTTGAAGCAAAACCAGCACAGACTTTTTACGAAGTGGTCAAACGTTACGACAAATTTTCGGCGGTGCGATGTTTTCCAAAGACGGGACGCACCCATCAGATTCGGGTTCATCTCGCCCATATTGGGCATCCGGTGCTGTGCGATAAACACTATGGCGGCGGAAAAAGAGTCACGCAAGAGCAACTTTCGGGTAAAGTACCCTTTTCGTTTTCCGACGAAAGCACCGAGGGAACAACTCTGCTTTGTCGGCAAGCACTTCACGCTTACCGGTTATCGTTCGTGCATCCTGCCACGGAACAACTGCTGGACATTACCGCACCCCTTCCGATAGATATGCAGTCGGTGCTGGATTGTTTGGAGAATAGACCGTAAGGCTTTTAGACACGGAGTGGGTCTTTTGCGGCGGCGATCTGTTGGTACAACTTGTCTCGCAACTTTCGGTCCCCTTGCAAGGTGGGGAAATTCGCCATCACTACACAGATTTCCTTCCAAATCCCCGTCACGTCCGCCTCCAGTTGGAGAACAATTTCGCAAGCCCCACGCTTTTCGAATTTCTTGATTGCCCAATACGGAACAAAGACATTCATTCGTTCGCCGTAAATTCTCAGTCCATCTTCTTCCGGTTCGCCGTAAGCGGTATCGAGATAAAAATCGATTTTATCGAACGGTGTTCCCGCCATTCTTTTCGGGATTCGATATTGGATGTTGATGTTCACACCAATAAAACCTGTGATGTCCATTTCAAAGTCGAGACTCTGCTCTTCGCCGGAAAGAGTCCCTTCTTGCAAGCCGAATTCGTTGTACATAAACGGATGCCAAAAATCGTCGGGGAAACGATGTCTGTTCTCTTCGGCAATGAGTCTGATGACTCGCCACTCCTTCTCCGTGCCATTCAAAAACCACCACGGAAGACGGCGATACCAAACAAACAAAAAAGCCACAGGAACAAAAGTCCCCACCGCACCGAAACAAATGAGCGTGTAAAGTTCGCCATCGCCTTGCGCGCGGTCAATGTTTTCCATTTGCGGATGGATAACAACCATGAAAAAAAGGGCAACAACGGCGATACAAACAAAAAACGGGATGAACCCATAAATCGACCATCGCCACATGTGTTGCCGAAACTGTACCAAGTTCGGCAGCGAAAACCGATGGCGTTCGCTGAATAAGTCCACCGAAAAGGGTTCCGGCGAAAAAAGTTCTTCGTTGTCTTCGTGAATATCCATTTTGTTTTATGGGTTTTGTTTGCCCGCCTCTGCGTACTCTGCGTAAACCTTTGGTCGTGTCCTAAAATTGTTGGTGCGACGGGTAACGCCGCCTAAATTATAGGAGTTCCGTTGCCCCACCCACAAATTCAGGACACAACCGTTGCTGGACTACATATCAAACAGGTAATGTATAGGGCAACCTCCTTTCAGGTTACAAGGGAAATCCAACCTCTTGGCGATACCAAAGGACGCAGAGAGTTCGCAAAGGGCGCGGAGGAAAACATGCAATAAGTTCCCGTGTACAAGTGTATGTGTTTTGTTCCGCCAATGTGTGTCCGTCCGTTGCATTTCACACACCTGCGAGACGCAATGCACCCGCGTCTCTGTAGTTGGGGATTACAGCAAAAACGCATCGACATCATTCGCCGCGATGACACCGTAGTTGACCGCTCCCAGCCAGCCCGACATGATAATGCCGACGCTCCCCGCATGGAACAGTCCCGCAATCTGTTGCGGCAAACCACGACTCACCGCCAGTCCCTCGTACTTCGTGCCAAAACTCGAACCGCCCCAGTGTTTCGTGTATCGCTCAAATGTTCGCGGCGTTGCCGCTTCCGTCCACTCCAAATGTTTTCGCACGTCTGGCACGTACTTTTCCAAATGATCGAGCGTTTGCTCGATCAACGCCAACTTGCTCCGTGAGTATTCTTCCGCATCGAGACTGTTCCAATCGTTGTAATGCGCATTCGTACTCGACACAACATAGCAGCGATCCGTGCCCGGCCGGGTCTTGGGATAGTAAAAGGAAAATGTTCGACTGGTGATCTTCTTGTCCAAAAGTTTTTCGGAACTGAACTCCGGCGCGGTCGATGTAAAGAGCAAATCGCCGCAGCGGTCTTCGTCGATGGTATATCCCTTGTTCAGCGCAAGATAAACTTGCGTGCTGGAATTATTGAGACGAACCTTTTCTGCTTCGCTGATAAAGTCGGCGGAGAAATGCTCCTTGCCGACCATATCGAAAATTGTCCCCTTCAAATTGGCGTTCGACAGTACCGACTTGCATCGCACCGTTTTTTCGCCATCCTTCGTTTGAATGACGACTCCGCTGATCTTTCGCGGCGTGTCTCCCATGTTCTTGTCAACGAGAACTTTTCGCACAGAGGCACTCTTCACAATATCAACGCCATTCTTTTGCAGTTCTGTCGTCATCATGTCGATGAGCGTGTCCGTCCCGCCGCGAAAAGTGTAAACTCCTTTCGACATAAAATTGGAAAAGACAATCCCGTAAGTGAGCGCGGGATCATCGAGCGTTGAACCGTTCGCGTAGGTAATCGGCTCCATGAGGAGTCGCACGACATCCATTCTGCCGGGGAAGAACTCCTCGAAGAGTTGTCGGGCGGTCAGGTTCGCATTGTCGTAATGGGACATGCTACGTGCTTTCTCGAAAAAACCGGTGACGTTTTCCGCCGGAATGCCGAACTTTTCGATGAGCAATTTTGTGAAATCTTCCCGGTCGAAGGTTGTTTCGATTTGGAATTGCGGATTGTCGAACCGGATTTTCGGCAGTTGGATGATGCGGTCGGCGATGTCGGTATTCCAGTAACGGCGGCAACTTTTGATCATGCCGACGGGAAATCCGTGCAGGGACACGTCGAAGATGATCCCGCCGGGTCGCTTGAACGTCGTCGCCAGTCCGCCGAGTTGAAAATGTTGTTCGAGCAGTAAAACTTTGTGCCCAGAGCATCCCAATATATTGGCGGCGGTCATCCCCGCCAGCCCGGAACCGATCACGACGAGATCGTAGGACTCGTGAAGTGGCTCTTGCAATGTTGATATTTGTACGGCTTGCATGCGGGGGAATTATCCCAGATTCTGCGGAGTTGTCAATGTTTGGCTTTCGCTGGAAAGTTTTATACCCAATTTTGCTGTGTCTCTCTGTCTGGACGCTAGTACACCATTTCACAATTGCTCTTGCATAATTTTTTGAAGATTGCTATTCTTCCCCTCTATCGGTCATTTTTCAGGAGTTTTCTATGTCACGGAG
>Ga0123353_10017662_pt1 | contig 10504 bp, 7 predicted proteins | sample TergutLab28metaG_3_FD_92763 | JGI IMG/M metagenome (GOLD analysis project Ga0123353, IMG submission 92763) | Labiotermes labralis P3 segment gut microbial communities from Petit-Saut dam, French Guiana - Lab288 P3 | ecosystem: Host-associated > Arthropoda: Insects > Digestive system > Gut ... | reverse complement strand
CCTGGGACCCCACATCGTATGCTTTCGTCCGGGGCAACACCCTGTATATACCGACGGCTTTCTGCTCCTATGGCGGAGAAGCCCTCGACGAGAAAACGCCGCTGCTTCGCTCCATGCAGGCGATAAACAAGCAAGCTCTGCGCATTCTGCGGCTGTTTGGCAATACGGATGTAAACGCAGTCAAGCCCATGGCCGGCGCGGAGCAGGAATACTTTCTGATCGACAAGGCCATGTTTGAAAAGCGGAAAGACTTGATGTACACAGGCCGCACGCTGATCGGGGCGAAATCGCCGAAAGGCCAGGAACTAGACGACCAGTACTACGGCGCGATAAAGCCGCGCGTGTCCGCGTATATGAAAGCGCTCGACGAAGAGCTGTGGAAGCTCGGCGTCCCGGTCGGTACCGAACATAACGAGTCCGCCCCGGCGCAGCATGAGCTTGCTACGGTCTACTCCACGACTAATATAGCAACGGACCACAACCAGCTTCTGATGGAAATCATGCAGAGCATTGCCAAAGAGCACGACATGATCTGCGTATTGCATGAAAAACCGTTTGAGGGCATAAACGGGAGCGGTAAGCACAACAACTGGTCGCTTGCGACCGGCGACGGCGCAAACCTGCTCGACCCCGGCGAAACGCCGCACGATAACGCGCAGTTTCTCCTGTTTCTGGTTGCCGTTATAAAGGCTGTGGACGAGTATCAGGACCTGCTGCGGATAGCGACCGCAAGCGCCGGCAACGACCGGCGCCTGGGGGGCAGCGAAGCTCCTCCGAATATCGTATCAGTATATCTCGGTGATGAATTAAACACGATTCTTGAAGCAATCGAGCACGGCGCGTTTTACGACGCGGGAGGAAAAGACTCCGTAATGAAAATCGGCGTCACGGTCCTGCCTAACTTCCCGAAAGACACGACCGACCGCAACAGGACCTCGCCGTTTGCTTTTACCGGAAATAAATTCGAATTCCGCATGGTCGGCTCGAACATGTCGATTGCGGGGCCGAATATCGCCATCAATACGGCGGTTGCGGAGGCGCTTCGTTTATTTGCCGACGAACTTGAAAATGCGCCGGATTTTAACGCTGCGCTGCAGTTGCTGATAAAGAAAACCATCAAGGAACACAAGCGGATAATATTCAACGGCAACGGTTACGACGAAGAGTGGAAACGCGAAGCGGAGTCTCGCGGGCTGTTAAATCTCAGGACGACTCCGGACGCCCTGCCGTATATGCTGCACGAAAAAAATGTCGCCCTTTACGAGCGGCACAAGGTATTCTCGCGCACGGAACTGCTCTCGCGTTTTGAGATAAGTCTTGAAAACTACTGCAAGCTGTGCAACATCGAGGCTGTGACGATGTATAAGCTTGTGAAAAAGAATATTTTATACGTCGCGACCTCATACGCCGGAGAGATAAGCAAGGCTGCGGCTGCGAAGACGTCTTTCCTGCCGGAAGCTGACTGCTCCTATGAACGCGACACGGTCCTGCGACTGTCGGAAATCTCAGCAGGCCTGCACAAAAAGGTGTCGGAGCTTTATGACGCTATCTGTGAAGCGGGTGAAAAACAGGACGTCTTAGACAAAGCGCTGTTTTTCAAGGATACGGTGCTGACAAAGATGGAAGCGCTGCGCGAACTGACCGACGAGCTTGAACTGATAGTCTCCCGTAAGCACTGGCCCTTCCCCACATGCGGCGACCTGCTCTTCAGCGTGCGGTAGGCGGATAAGACATGTTCCGTTTGCATGGGGAGATGTATCAGCTTATTCGCAAATACAGTTCAAGCATTTTTTAAATCCGAGGTAGAGTATTTTTATTGAAGCTAATAATTCACATGAAGCAGTAGGCTTAATTCTACAAATAAGAAGCAGTAGATGTATTGCAATTGTATAATGTATGTATTATAATAGTTATAGCATAATAAAAGGAGTTGAGTGTTAATGGCAAAGACCGCGATGATAAATATACGGACGGATATAGAAACCAAAAAAGAGATTGAAGCACTGTATTCGGCGTTTGGTATTTCAGTTTCGGATGCGGTTAATATCTTTTTCCGTCAGTCACTCATGCAGAACGGCTTGCCGTTTGCTATGCAAATGCCGCGCTATAACGCCGAAACACTGGCAGCGATAGAGGAAGTGGCGGAAATGAAGCGAAATCCGCAGTTATACAATAGTTTTGACAGTGTTGAAGCACTCTTTGAGGAGTTAAACAGTGATGATGAAGTATAAAATCGAAAGGACTTCAAGATTTAATAAAGACTACAAACTCATTCAAAAGCGCGGATATGACATCTTGGAATAGGACGGAACAAGGCGTTTTTCTTTCCCGCGCCGTTTACCGGACGGTCACGGTGAAGCATTCGCGGTTTCTTACTGTCTCAAAGCCGATTGTGATCATTGTATTGTGCCGATAGTTGTAGTATGTCCAGATTTTACCGTCTTCACTCTCTTCATATCCGTAACGGTCAAAAAGATTCTGCTCGATCAGATGCCTGTATTCGTTGATAACGTCGTCTATATCACCCTGTATATCACTCAGCCGGTACGCAAATTTTGTTCCGGGGTATGCAGCGTCCGTGCTGAATAACCTTACGTCAAAAAATACGCCAAAGTCGGGGGCGGGGTAAAAGTCCGCATAGTACGCGGTTTGAATGAGTATCGCCTTAAGAGGCACAAGCTTATCGCGGCTGAGCTTACCGACAAGGTTTATCGGCATGGCGAGGTTCAGGTTCTGCGCTCCTATAAACGTTGCGCTTGTGACGCCGACGACCCTGCCGAAAGAATCAAGCAGCGCACCGCCGCTGCTGCCGCTCGAAATAGCAGCGTCGAGCTGGATGTACCCCACGCCCTCATATTCACGATATGCCCGGGAAACGATGCCTCTGGAATACGACGCCTGTAATCCCAGCGGACTGCCGATCGTGTAAACCGTCGCGCCGGTTTGCAGCTTTGAGGAATCGGTGAGCTCCAGATATGGGACATTATTTACATCTATCTTAATGAGGGAGAGATCGTCTTTCCAACTGTAATCATAGATTCCGGCCACCTCGAAAACGCTGCCGTCGTCAGTCGTGATCTTTGCGGAGGAACCGCCTATGACTACATGGTAGTTTGTAACCGCGAGGCCCGATTCGGAGATGAAAAAGCCGCTTCCGGTCTTAAGCGACGCGCCGTTGTCATCAAAAACCTCGACATAGAATACAGCCGGCGAAGCCAGCTTGTATATTTGCTCTGCGGTCAGTTCAGCCGCTAGAGAGAAAGACAGCCGGGTGTTCGCATCGACGATGCGCATGATCATCACGGCGGCTTCGGCGCGCCTCAAGGTCCTTCCCGGGTAGAAGGTCCCTTCGCTGTCCGCACCGGCGAGCACTCCGGCCCTGTAAAGCTTGTAGACAGCCTGACCGTAGCTGTAACTCTCAAAGACGTCCGGTATGGCGCCGTCGGCAATGCGGTTTATCGGCGTGACAGCCTCGTCGGGCAGCGCGCCGGCGATTATAACGGCAAAATCGGATCTTGTCGCCGCCGCGTTGTAATGTCTGTAGGCCCCGACAGGAATACCGTTCTCAAGCGCATACTCTACATACGGGGCATACCAAGGCGTACCGGTATCGAACTCCATCGACCCGGTATGGTAACCCTTGTGCAGCGACGCGGCGAGCTTTATGGTTTCGGCGATGGTGAGCAGTCCATCGGGGTCGAAAATGCCGTCGCCTTTTCCGCCCATGATCCCGCGTTCATACACGCTTCGTATGCCGGCATAATACCACGAGTCCGGCGCGACGTCGCTGAATTCGCCGTTGTACGTTTGAATCACGCCGAAGTTGGACAGGCTCATAGCCCCCGCGCCCGGTACCGCGATAAGTATTAAAAGACAAACCGCCAGAAATACTGATATGATGTGTTTTTTCATTTTAGCAACCATTCTCCGGCAGGAGGCAGGCGGGAGTCAAACCCGGCGCGCCCGGACCGGCATAAAATCTGTGAGCAGAATTATATTATTGTTCTGACCAAAGCGCAACATGCAAAATTGCCTACTAAGCCGAAGAATTTTACCGGACTCTCAACGGTACGCCTATCTCGCGGGCAACCTTCATGCAGGCGTCAACATCCGTTGCTCCCCCTACGACTGAGAGAACAACCTCGGGTACATATTCTTTAACCTTGTTCGTAAAATCCAGCAGACCGTGATAGGTCTCTAAGCCGAACACCGGTTTGCATAGCTCGTTGTATTCGTCGGCGCCGGCGGCGTTGAGCGAAATGGAAATCTTGTCGACAAGGCCCTTGAATAACGGTGCTGTATCGTATCCGGCTATGAGGCTGGAGTGACCGTTGGTGTTGACTCTGATGCTTGGGGCCCCGGACTTCTTAAGCTGTGAACATATCCATAACAAATCGTCGAGGCGTTCGGTCGGCTCTCCGTAGCCGCAGAATACGATTTCGCCGTACACGGTCAGGTCGCGTTTTTGTATGTCGTCCAAAACCGCCTCGCGGCTTGGTTCCAGGTCCAACCATAAGCTGTCCGCGTCTCCGACTGAGTCGCCCAGTTTGCGTAAGCAAAACTCGCAGTCGTTGCTGCAACGGTTTGTAAGATTGATATAGAGGCTTGTGCCTAACTGGTAAGTGACAGCCATGTTAATACCCTCAGTCTACTCAGTCTATTCCCTGACCGGAGTGTTTTTGATTATCTAAGTATAGCATACGGGTACAAAAGCGACAATAGGTTTCCGGTGACAATGGATTCCTGAACAATGGATTCTCCCTCCTGACGCCTTGACAATTTCCGAATTGGGCGATATAAATAGTACGCAATTTGAGTACGATAATCCAGTGCGCTTCGGTAGCATCTTAAATCTATGTGAAATCAAGTTCTCCTCCGGACTGTATCAGCGGTCGTACCGGACGATCTGTTTGAGTAAAGGATGTTAATAATAATGATTGGTGAGTATATCTTGTTTTTCGCGTCAATATCTGCTTCCGTGGCAATCGCCTACCTGTTTGCCAGAATTCACGAAAGCAGTAAGCGCGAACAGCGGATGAAGGGTTTTTATTCCATGACGGTCACAGTACTTGCGTGGGTTATACTAAACGCTGTTACCGTGGTAATAAACCCGTACTTTTTCGCGGCTGTCTACACCTTTCAGGTAATTTTCGTGATTATCGCATCCTACGTGAGCGTATGGTTTTTCTTGAATTTCACGGACTCAAGATTAGTTAAGTCGCATTTGATGAAAATCGTACTTATATTAATACCCGCGGTGGATATTATAGCGCTCGTCACAAACCCGCTGCACCGTCTCTACCTGTTATCCTTTGACTACCCGTTTATACCCAAAGGGCCGGTTTTTGCCGTACACACAGCATTGATAGCAGCGGCCCTTCTGTTCTCCTTTGTGATACTGTGCCGCTACATCTGGAAGAACATCAGGCGCTACCCGTTACTGTATCTAACCGCCGTCGGCCTTTTCATTCCTTTTGTGCTCAACATGATCTACTCCTTCGAAATCATCGCGTTTAATCATGATGTAGCTCCTGTGGGGTATTTCTTTACGATAGTTTTCCTGCTCTATTTTTCTGATATTTCCCGGACAGACGCCCCAAGTAAGCTCAGCAACGCCCTGGCTGAAATCACAAAGCAGTCCGTCATCTCTGCAGGAATACTGGAGGAGGCGGCAGGCGTTATCACAAAGATCGGCTGCCATGCGCTTAATACGCACCGGGTAGGTATCTGGACTACAAACGATGAAGCGGACAAGCTCTGCAGCATTGCCTATTTTGACATATCAACCGGCGAATATTCAGCACACGATGATTTGGATATCTCAAGATGTCAGGAATATATCGGGCTTCTCAAGTCCGAACGTCTGATAATCGTAAATGATACCCGCTTGCCCAGCCCGCTGACCCCTATCCTGGGCGTCTATGCTCCCAATATACGCGCGTTGCTTGACGCGCCGATTCGTATCGGCGGCAAACTTGTCGGGGTTGTCAGCATCGAACAGGATAGCTGCAGGGAATTTCGCAAAAAACGGGTTTGGTCGCTGGAAGAACAAGCATTCGCCTCTTCGCTTGCCGACTTCATGGCGCTGGCTATGGAAAGCGCGCAGCGGCATGTGTTGATGCGGCGTACGGAAACGATGATGAGCAATCTGCCTGGAATGGTCTACCAATGCCTGAACGACCCGCCCGAATTTACATTCACATTCGTCAGCAAGGGCAGCCTTGCGCTTTTTGGATATTCATCGGACGAACTCATGGGAAACAGTACGTTAAAGTTTTTCGACATGGTGCACCCTGAAGATGTTGAGACACTGCAAAAGCAGAACGAAGAAACGCTTTCTGTCGGACTGCCGCTGGAAACCACTTTCCGTATCGTGATGAAGGATGGCGCCATCAAATGGATTTGGGAACGCAGCCGGGTAGTCGAGTTAAGCCCGGATGGCACTCCGCTTCTTCTGGAGGGCTTCTACACGGATATTACCGAGCAGCGCCGCCTTGAAGCCGCTGAACTCGCCAACCGAGCAAAAACCGAATTCCTGGCAAATATGAGCCATGAGATCAGGACGCCTATGAATGCGATACTCGGAATGACCACCCTGGCAAAGAGGGACTTTCCCCAAGAGTCGGTCCCTGAATACCTTGATAACATCACAAGCGCCGGCAATCAGCTTCTGTCGATCATTAACGATATTCTCGATTTTTCCAAAGTCGAAGCCGGCGCAGTGCAGCTCGTACCGGAAAAATACTATGTCCATCCCATGATAAACGACATCGTTGCGATGATACATGTTCGCATCGGGGACAAACCGATAGACTTCATTGTCGCGGACAACCCGAAGCTGCCTTGCGAACTGATAGGCGACGTGACAAAGATAAAGCAAATCATTATCAACCTTTTGACCAACGCAGTAAAATTCACAAAGGAAGGCCATATTATTTTCTCGGTCGATACAGAGGAGTGCGATGACGCCGGTAAGTGCAGACTAAAAATCTCAGTTACGGATACCGGTATAGGCATAAGGGACGATGAAGCGCATATGTTGTTTGATAGCTTCGCTCAGGTCGATACGCGAAAGAACAGGGGCATCGAAGGTACGGGCCTGGGGCTTGCTATTTCCAAAAACCTTGTTAATCTTATGGATGGAGAGATCCTGGTTGAGAGCAGATATGGCGAGGGAAGCTGCTTTTCGTTCAGCATCACGCAGGACGTTGAGTCTTTCCGCGCTATATCATTGCCCCCGCATGACGAACGCCGCAGAGCTGCGGTGCTTTTTCAGAATAAAGAAAAAGCGCGTATACTGGCAAATAAAATCGATGCGATGGGCGTGAAGTGCGACATTATCAACAACGCAGAAGAAATCCACCGGTACTCTCATGTGTTCTTCGACTTATCAGTTTTTGATGACATAACGAAAGGGCCATGCCCGAACACAAGACTTATTGCCAACGACCGCGGGTTACCGATAAGCGAGCAAGTGCCGCCAAATGTGGAGCTTATCAGGTTGCCGCTGTCAAGCGTCTATCTATCGCGGCTGTTGGGCGGTAACGAGAATCTGCAAATAGACGGGACTGCCGGGGGGATGGACGCCCCGCTGCGCCTGATCGATACGCGGATTCTGGTTGTCGACGATATTGGTATAAACCTGATGATCGCAAAGGAAACGCTGCTTTCTTTCGGCTGCGTCGTGGATACCGCGGAATCCGGCGCAAAAGCGGTGGAAATGATAAAGGAAAATGATTACGACATGGTCCTGATGGATCATATGATGCCGGAAATGGATGGTGTTGATGTGACAAGGATCATCAGGTCATTGCCGGAAGACAAGTATCAGACTCTGCCGATCGTCGCGCTCACGGCAAACGTTGTGGGCGATGTGCGGGATATGTTTCTAATGAATGGTATGAATGATTTTCTTTCAAAACCTTTGGAGCATTCGGAGCTTCAGAGGGTGTTGCGGGAGTGGCTGCCATCCGGAAAGCTGCGACAATGAGTTTATCTATTGTTATTATTCCAAAATGCAATGTAGCGTCCGCTCTAAGGTGGTACTGAATAATTTCTATTTATTCCAAAAAAAGTTTGAAAAAACAAAATTTAGTATTGACAGACCAGTCAACTTTTGATATTCTATCTGAGCGCCTTTGTCCCAAGGGGCGCAAAGCACGATGATCCGGGAGATTGCAGGCATAGAGCGGCAAGGAGTTTGGGGCCGCGAGGCTGACCTGCCTGGTAACTTCCGGGGAGTATGTCCGGCGTTAAGCGGGTATCGTTGACCGAGCCCGGTGCGGCGTGTAATCGGACGGCAGAGAAAATAAAGCGCAGCGAACAGTTGCCCGCGCTAAGTAATCCGGCCGGAAAACACAAGATTTCCGGTTTGATTTCCGGGTGAAAATGATACGCACGGTAGTGTGTATAGAAATTTTCTCTTCATACTTACTTAATACTTTACTGTTGATCGTTTAAGGAGGAAAAAATGGCAGCCAGCAAAAAAATGATTCGCATCAGGCTCAAAGCATATGACCATCAGCTTATCGACCAGGCGGCGTCACAAATCGTTGAGACTGCGAAGCGGACGGACGCGAAAGTCTCCGGGCCCATCCCGCTTCCCACAAAAAAAGAAATAGTGACGATCCTGCGCGCCGTCCACAAATACAAGGACAGCCGGGAGCAGTTTGAGCGGCTCACGCACAAAAGGCTCATCGACATAATAAGCCCCACTCAAAAAACAGTCGAGGCGCTGATGTCTCTGGAACTTCCGGCAGGCGTAGAAATCGAGATCAAATTGTAGAGGACGATTGCAATCGTCCCTCGGGCGGATTGCCATCCGCCCTACGGTAATGTTGGTTCGTTCGACGTAGCTCCCGTCTAAACCCATGCAAAGCCAGGCGAAGCGGGTTTGTGAGGACGAAATCAACCAATTATATAAGGAGTGAAAACAATGGTCAAAGCGATCATCGGGAAAAAAGCCGGTATGACGCAGATATTCGATGAAAACGGCAAGGTCATCCCGGTAACGGTCATTGAAGCCGGACCCTGTGTCGTTATCCAGAAAAAGACAGTAGAAACAGACGGGTACGAATCTATTCAACTCGGGTTTCAGGAAGTCAAGGAGCGCAAGCTCACAAAACCCGAACTCGGCCACATAAAAAAGGCCGGCGTAACAGCAAAGAAGCACCTTAAGGAGTTCCGGCTGGAAGATACGTCGGCGCTTAACGTCGGTGATGAATTGAAAGCGGATGTGTTCTCGGAAGGCGACAAGGTCGACGTCACCGGCATTTCAAAAGGCAAGGGCTACGCGGGCGTCATCAAGCGCCACGGCGCCGGCAGGACTCCGATGTCGCACGGCGGCGGCCCCGTTCACCGGCACGCCGGTTCAATGGGTTCCGGAACAGACCCGTCCCGCATTTTCAAAGGCAAGATCGGCGCGGGGCATATGGGCGCCGAGCAAGTGACAGTCCAGAATCTCGACGTCATAAAAGTCGATCCCGAGCTGAATATGATAGCCGTGAGAGGCGCGATACCCGGACCCAAGGGCGGTAGCGTATACCTCAAAAACACGGTTAAGAACAATTAAAGAAAGGAGAGATTCAAATGCCATCTAGCAAGCTGTACAATATGCAGGGCGAGGTTATCGGCGAAGTAATGCTCTCCGAGACTGTTTTCGGCGTGGAGCCGAATGCCGCTGCGATGCACGCTGTGGTCAAGAACCATCTTGCCAATAAACGGCAGGGTACGCAATCGGCGCTGACACGCGCAGAGGTCAGCGGCGGCGGAGCAAAACCTCACCGCCAAAAGGGAACAGGTCGGGCGCGTCAGGGATCAACAAGGGTCCCGCACTATACGCACGGCGGCGTCGCGTTTGCGCCGAAGCCGCGCAGCTACAGCTATTCGCTCAATAAAAAACTGAGAAGGATCGCGCTGAAATCAGCGCTGTCGCTGAAAGCCGCCGAAGATTCGATAATAGTCGTCGATGGTATAAATCTTGACGAGATCAAGACAAAAGAATTCAAGAAGTTCTTAGACGCGATCGGAGTGGAGGGCAAGGCGCTCATTGTCACGCCTGAGCCGAACAAAAACATTATTCTCAGCGCAAGGAATATCCGCGGTATCAAGACGACTTTCGCGTCGCTGCTCAGCACATACGACATCATATACGCACGGACTTTCGTAGTTGATAAAGCGGCGTTGGAAGTGATCGAGGAGGTGTACGCGTAATGAGGACGGCATATGATATTATTCTGCGGCCCATCATAACGGAGCAATCGATGGAGCATCTCGACATCAAGAAATACGTTTTTGAAGTAGCGCGCGACGCTAATAAGATAGAGATAAAAAAAGCTGTTGAGGAGATATTCGGGGTCGAGGTCGACAAGGTCACGACGCTGAATCTGAGAGGCAAGGAAAAGCGCACAGGTCGCTACCCGGCAGGGTACAGACGCGACTGGAAAAAAGCCGTCGTCAGGCTTACAAACAGTTCGAAGACCATAGAGTTCTTCGAAGGTATGGT
>Ga0123353_10017661_pt1 | contig 10504 bp, 7 predicted proteins | sample TergutLab28metaG_3_FD_92763 | JGI IMG/M metagenome (GOLD analysis project Ga0123353, IMG submission 92763) | Labiotermes labralis P3 segment gut microbial communities from Petit-Saut dam, French Guiana - Lab288 P3 | ecosystem: Host-associated > Arthropoda: Insects > Digestive system > Gut ... | reverse complement strand
ACTTGTGCCACTTACAGCATAAACTGATTGGTTTTTATAACCGAGATGAAAAGTGTTTACAGCGCGGTACGGACTGGGTCTTTAAATAAAGCGGTCTGCGCTTCGTCTTTAAAGGGTTAAATAATGACTTCTGATAAGCTCAAAACGGCCCACATGCTACGAAAGTCCCTTCAGTGGAAGTATCCTCTAGAAGCACGACGTAAAGTAGGAGACGCAGAACTTCCGACAGCTAAGCAGGAAAACCTGTTAGTGTCTCATTATCCGCAAAGACACTTCTCAAATGCTGTTTCAGTGTGGTGTTCGTTTAAGCAGTTAGGCGCGAAAATCGAAAGTGGCGGTTCATCTTCAAAGTCGGACGTCTTAGAAGACGGGGAAAGTCACGTGTTCTAACGAGTTTACTCGGAGAACCGTTTCTCTCAAGGGTGGCGCCAGTAGACAGACAAGACCCTAATTTTGCCACCCCTTTCTTCTCTGATCCCCCCTGGACCAAACGCAGAGTACTTCTCGGATCGTCCAGAAGATGCCGCCTGGTGACTGGGGTCTGTAAGAGGGAGGCGGTGCCCTGGCGCCCGCGTGCCATGCGCCAGGCGTCCCGACGGCGCGCCACTCCCCCGACCCGGCATCAGAACAGTAGTCACGTTGGAGAGTGTCGCTCGGGCTAGTGGTGTCGTTATTTGCATGTGCAAGGTGAGGAGACGAGGGGGCGTGCCGTGTACTGCCGAAACATCGCAATTTTTACTTTTCGTGTCTTGTGGTGTTGTGGTGAAGCCTGCTTCCCGCATCTCTTACGGAATTCTGCAGCTTCGGTAAGTCCAAGATTTCTCGGGATTCTTGTAGTAGAAACATTTAGTCTGCAGTGTGCTTGGTTCTGATTTCAGTTCTGAGTCAAACTTTGCTCGATATGCAGTAACATTTATATTTTCACATCACCGTTGAGGATGCGGTTCCCTAGACATCAAACGCCTGACTTAAATACGAAGCAAAATGTATACCTATAAGCCATAACTACACAAATTAATCCACTGATTAATTCTGTTAGAAGAACTGTCCCCAAGACCGAATGAAGAGGCACTCGCTGCAGTTACGGACAAAAAAATATTAGCATATTAAGAATGACGATCAAATATTTCGCGCGGAGTCGTGCACAAGGTTTAATCGGCGCGATACGGCAGTGCGGCCGAATTGTCGTACCGCGACACCCACGTCTGTGCCTGCAGGCAGGCAGGCAGAATAACGTTCAGTTTGGAAGCGCGTAATTTTGGGTCCTCACGACTATTTTGTACGGAACGAAATTAAAGACCAATTCAATTTCAAATTACTCCTAATCCTTAAATCTCTGTTGTAGTACGAACCGCGGTAGATACAAACACCACAACAACCCCGTAGCAAATTTTTAGCTTCTTTGTCACTTTATGGAATAATTGACATTCCTTTTTGTAACCCACGTGGTATAGAATGTAACTCGTATTACTTGTGAAAGGAACAAGAAATTCAAAGTGAGAAAGAGTAAGGCTATCATATTAAGATGTACATTCTAATTCCTTTTTTCTTTTTTCACGATTTTCTAACGGTACAAATATATATATTTCTTTTCCTTTCTTTTCTTTTCTTAGTCTAATCTCTCCTACCTACTCATTGTTGGCGCAGATGATTATTGTCACACCTGATCACACTCAACAACACACAAACACACACACTCGGTATCACTCCTGTGGACAAGGGATCGGCCCGTCGCAGAGACCTCTACCTAACAAAACACAACGTTCAAAAGAAACAGACATCCATGCCCCCCCGCGAGATTCGAACCCGCAATCCCAGCAAGCGAAGGGCCGCAGACCTACACCTTATACCGAGCGTCCACCGGGATCGGCCAAATATCATATCATTTATAATTGTAATATTTTATTTCCAATGACCATACACAAATATCTTTCGCCTGGACCGTAGGAGTACTACTGCTCGGAAAATTGTGAATTCACATGCACCATTTAGTGTGTGTGATCATATGAACGAATGGCAGACGGAATGATAGAGAGGGAGTCCGATGACTCACTGGTAGAAGGACTTGCGGGTTGCAGTCACATCAGGGGAGCTCGCGCGGTGCTCTTCCCGGCGGCAGGCAGCGCGCCTTCCGGTATCCTGGCGCGGCGTCCTCCGCTGTCACTAGCAACGCACTAACCAACTGCTCGTTCTGAATCACGCTCAAGGATGGCGTACATGTGGCAGAGATTCCCAGCCGGTACCGCTCTACCGTTCACCCGTGCACCTGCCTGTGCTCAAGCCCTTTCCCCCACATAGACCATATACCTGTGAGGTCAATTGGTGGTGCATTTCTTTTATTACACACCACGCCTGAAGCAGCTATCCCGCCTGATAGCTATAGACTGGCTGTTTCGAAGATGCGATGCATGGATCTGTTTATTTGTGTTTATGTTTGTCACTCGCTGCGCGCGTGCTAAAACAATGAGGGTCCAGCAATTGTATCACCGCTCGCATTGTGTGGCCGGCCACAAGCGCCGTCAGTCATAACTGATCAAACTCTCTTTCATCGAGTCACTGAATAGTCGATTATACCATCAGAAGTCACTCATTGGGGTTGGCAACCCAATATTTATTTGTGACGCGCTATAATAGAAAAATTATTGTGACGGACCGAAAGGGGTGCAGTTAGGGGAGGGGGGGGGCAGGAGATGTTCATTATCGTATATCGATCGGTGTGTTGTTTTTTGTTCTCAAGTGGCGAGATTGGAACTTCATATTGAGACGGCGAATGTTGGTGCCGATATCGGTAGGCCAGACAGAGAGCGATTTCAGGGGGAGGAAAAGAGATCGCTATCCCTTAGTACTTTTTCCCCTTTTCCTCCCCCTCCAGTATCCCAGTTGGGATGAAGGCGGAGCGGATTGGAGGAATGGGGAAAGAAGGGAAGGATGAAAGCGGAGAGAAGAGGGAGGGGGTGGTCGCGGCGGCGGTCACCAACATTCCCGGAATGGACTACGGCGCAGGTCCTTAGCTTCTCCAACCCCGGAGCCGCAAGTTCCTGGAGTCCACTCCGGTAGCGAGGTCTTGCTTTTGCAGCAGTCGCGACTCAAGTGTGAAGTGAGTAGGCGGCAGAGTTCGAGGAGTGCTGACCGTCTTAGAGTATCGCAGACTGCAGAGTTGATACTGCGGGCCCGCGGGCACACGTCGCCCCTCTTGAGGATCCAACCGCGACAGCTGCTTGCCTCATGGGGTGCCAGCGAGGCGCCTCTCAACGGCAACGACAGTGCAAGACAAGTGTCGACGGCTGTTCGAGTGTTAGTGCTGGCCAGTGTTGATATGGCGTGGTGTTCAGGAGGACCTGACGTGTGTTGTTGCTCCAAGACGCAACAAACAGGCCGCTACGGCTAACGTGCCCTCATGCGTGACAGTGACACTCACGGATACTATTCTTTTGTTGTTTGCCCCTTATTGTGACACTAGTACTATGATGGACTTGGTGATAGTGCACGGTACACCACGTCGCCGGTTTTGACGCCGGCGACGCTTCCATTGCATTTCTGTGGTCGTCGTCTGCGTTGGTTCCAATAGTAGATGGCGGAATCGTGCCAACTCCACTCTGGATTATACCTCAGGTAGGACCACTGGCTGGTTCTGTCCTTGGGCTTTTCAAGTGTCAACAAGACGCCGTTAGGAACTGATAACACAGTGTCATGTGTATCTCAACATTACTTTCGTTTTGCATGACTGAGTCTGAATTTCCCACTTCCCAAAATCTGCCTAGTTTGACGCATACTCTAGAAAGGTTTTAAGTTACACCGCGGAGAGAAAAAGACTCTTCTAGACGAAGGAACACTAATTAACTTCATTTTATAAAAATGAGTTCATTGCGGCAGTTGGCATTGGCCATCCTGCAACAACAGACTAAATTAGAAAGCACAGGCTGCCTCCTTCAGATTTGCAGCATGACCCCGTTACAGGTTGCTCAGAAACTAAATCCTTTAACATCTCAATCACACGCGGGACTCCTGTCCCGCACCGTGGTCAGCCTCGGAGTACTGTCCAAGTCCCAAAGCCACCTGCAGAAGATATGCAATATTTTACAGCATACAAACCTACAATCTTGGATGAAATGTGAAGGCGATACAGGCTATTCCTCAACAGCGATGATGTCTCAAATACATTCCGGTTACCGGCGGATGCTTAAGGTGTTCAGTGCCGTACATCCGTGACTTAGCCCCTCTTGGTATAACGGGTTGAGACTTACAGGTCGAGAAAATCAAATCTTTACCGCGTGCAAATGCATTACCAAATCTGAAACTTAAGAGGGTTGCGTGTTTCTTGATGTTTTATGTTGCACTGGACATATAACTCGCTCCTTCGTGAATTCTCACTTTCTTTATGAACCTGTCCCTCGCATTAGTTTTTCACAAAAACATAACTTTGCACAAACTTACCGTGACTAATTTACATTCTTCTATTGCGTTTTCATTTACCACTGATAACATTTTACTCTTTATTTACAATCAATATATTCGTTTTGCATGCACGGTTTTTTAAAGCCACTTGCATACTACTTACTCTGCAGAAGTAATGTAACATACACTGTGCATGTCAATGGAGTTAACTGTCATTTATATGTAAACTTTCTCTAAGTATGATATTTGTGGCTGATGGACAGCGCTGTAATTGCGAACCACTCATCTCAAATCGAACTATATCAATAAAACTATTTTCTTTGATGTAATCCACAAGGAAAGAAAAATCTGTTCACTTACGTAAGAGATTTCGCTCAATTACAGACGTGTTAAGCTCGGTATTCCTGAAATTCCATAAATTTGGTATGGATTGAACTCTTCTCTGCTCAAAAATTCTGGAACATATTCAGTCTTCAAGGTACATGCTGTAACCTAAATTGCAACAGCCATTTTGTTCACACATAACGCACGCAAAATTTTCCCTTAACAATGAGCTAGACGTCACATTGTTATTCCACAAGGGTGAGGGCCTGCCGGCAGGTAGATTCCGAGGCTTGCATCATGCAGCAAGTGAACGGAGAGTGTCTTGCGGGTTGCCGAGACATGGTAGTGGTCTGTTCCCCCAGTAAGACGGCCGGTGTACACTCGGTCTAAACCTTCTGTTCAGTTATTGATCTGACCTGTGTTCATCCCATACTTGCAGCCTCATTCGGGCCTGTATATGCGTCACGTCGACCCTTTTTAATCCCCGTTCATGCTGAAAGAAAACTTAGCAGAGTTCAGTGAGTAGTTTCTATCCGGGAACTGTGTCATGATAGGTCGCAATGAGATCATATGCATGAAATGCGATGCCCTCAGTGTTCCATCTTCGTGCTGGCAGTATGTAGACAACCATGTGACAGTGATTTATACCAGCAAGGGGTGGATGCTTCTCCCTATGCCCGTGTGTACACACAGTAACTGTGGTGGCAGGCTAACGACCGGCCAATGTTGGGACCCTTCGTTTCTCCTCATACGAGCAAACACAACCCTGTAACCGTGCCGGGTTGACGACAGTGTGTATCGGTGTACAAAAATCTGCTTAATGCATGTGTGTATTTGTGTGTATAGACTGCTGTAGATATGTGTGTGTGTGTGTTTTTTTTGTGCTTTGAGAAAAGGGTGGCCTACATTTGCAGCTTAACTGCTGTTTATCTCAAATAAACGTTTTTATCAGTTTTGACAGTTTTTGACGCATCATATGACCGTCACGTTGGACACTGTTCATTTTTACACATAACTTCAGTGATTTTTGACGTTCAGGTGATAAATTCTTATAATAAAACCAACCAGTTGCACTCATTCCTCAAATTTATTTTTGGAATAAATCTCTACATGTTTCGGACAGTTCCTCTGTCCATCATCAGGAGTTTTGTCACTGTAAACACAGCAGTGGTATATGTCATGCAGGTTTGCTGTGTGTACAGTGAAAAACTCCTGATGATGGACAGAGGAACTGTCCGAAACATGTAGAGTTTTATTCCAAAAATAAATTTAAGAAATTAGTGCATCTGCTTGGTTTTATTATAACTTCCGTGATGCAAGAAACTGTGAGGGCTGGGTCAGCCGCCTGGTTCAGGCGAAAGAAATATTATAAATCTGTTCTGCTGGTTCAGTTCGATATGATGGACACATCTGGATATTACCCCTGTTTCCGCAATGCTGTCTACAACAGGCAGGGGTCCATCCCTGTTAATTCACAATGTCCACAATAATAGTCTTACATGAAGTACGACTGTAATTTATGTAAAAAAATAGCTTAACCGTACCCTTGACACAGCGAAATACTGAAAAAGTCCCCACGATAATGCTAGTATATATACAATACGTAGCCTGAAACCGATTACAGTTTCAATTCCGCCCACAGACAGGGTGTTTAAGCTTCGTAGTTCTTTTGGCTAAGAATGATTTCCTACATGTCAAACATTATAAGCGTTAATTTCATTCGGTAAGCATGATTAAACTATATTCATTGTGTGTGCATGTATATATTCACAGTCGAAGCATGATTCATGTGGTTTGCCGGGTCTGTCATGAAGCAGCAGGTCCGGCATTTAGTGCTGTCTCCAAAGAGTGACACATCACGGTTCATTTCACCTAATATTCAACAATTTTTTTGTAATATAACAACAGCTGCTGTGGAGATAGTACGATATGCATTTCCTTCAACACCGAAATATTTCGAAACTATTACATAAAATTGGAGGTAGGTAATTAATAAACAAATAAATCCTGTGTTACTCAGTCGGAGTCAGACGGCAGTTGGCAGTTTCTACTTGCAGTTCTGTACAAAATACATTAAATATCCTTTATCGCATGGACACTTCACGTGTTTCGTGTTGCATGCATAAATATTAAACAACAAGTTTCCATGAGATTAGGGGTTCTCGCGGCGACGAATACGAACATTACTGCTCCCTCCGGCGTCATGTCCTACATGCAGCAATATCTGCTAAACCTAAAGAATAAGTAGAGATTTCACTTTTTATTTCACCAACATATGCACTTGTAAATCGATCAATATTAATGTTAACACATTAAAACATTGAAAGATAAAATATTATGATATTAAAAAAAGGAACTTTATAAGGTACGAACTTACTCCCTGATGATGGTTTTATATTTAAAAACCGAAACATGTTGGAGTTTTAATATCATAATGTTTTATCTTTTAATCTTTTAATGTGTTAACATTAATATTGATCGATTTACAAGTGCATATGTTGGTGAAATAAAGAGTGAATTCAAGTCAAATGCACGGTGCAACAATGAAAATAAGTAGAGATTTTTAAGATTTGTTACAGAGTATCTCTACATTCAACAATTATTTAAGTAGTAGGTGTCGGTGGTTTATTGCGACTGAGTCAATACTCTCCTGGAGTTAAATGAAAGCTGAAATAATATTTCATCTAAAACACGCTAGTAGAATTGGAACTTCCGTAATGGCTATTACGAGACAGTCATGTTAAGTCTAAAAAAAATACATTTTAAGCTAGAAAAAAATAGTTTAAAATATAAAGAAACTCATCAAACTTTACCAGAAATTGAACAGTGGAAAGGATACCAAAGCGGTTAGCCCTTCACAATGCGGTGTTAACCGCATATAACAAATTCTGTAGCATTAACAAAATTTGCATTTCGCCAGAGAAGGACATTCACTTATACTGCTTACTTTTACGTTCATTCAACGAGTCTCGGTAAAAACAGCGATAATTTTTAAAGAACATTAACTTATCGATAATATGTGTAGCAGAGAAAATGTCTGTTTTATGTGACGTCTGACCAGCGTTGCTACAAAATTCAGAGTTTACCGCTAAAAATGTTTTGAAATAAAGGCAATTAGCACAAATCAGTAGCCTTCATAGCACAATACGTACTTTTGGCCTGAACAGGCCAGGTACAAGGGTACGTACAGACCTGATGAGGATGTCTGCATTCAGCCGTATTTGAATGTGATATCAGTTAAGTTTCAGCTGAAGAATTGCTTAAATTTAAATTCATTTGGAGCCGTGACACATAAAGGAGTCGCAGCGGATGAAGAAAACTGTGTGTACTTAGAGACTTAGCAATAAAACTGTAGAATAAACAATCAATATGAAGGCAAAGTCGAAGCATTTTGAAAGACAAAATCACAGTGATATGAGGACAGATAAAAAAAAACCTTCAGATTTTATTGTCATCTGTTTATATTAGCATTTTACACTTTGAAGTGTTCGTTGTCATAAGTAATAAAAACGTCAATAGTGCATAGTAAGGATAAAGAACGGGGTGAAAAAATCACTAGGAAAAGTCTCAACAAATAAAAATAAAACCTAACAGAATTACATAAATTTCTTCTCTCCATCACCCCTCCTTCCTTCGTTCTGAATCTTTTACGTCCTTCCATAGCGTAGTCAACTTTTACGCAATCAGACTTTGTCACGGTAAAGAGCAACTTGAGAAAATTGACGTTCGTGACCGCCCCCCCTGTCCTCCCTGATCAGTCTACGTAGGCTACATGAGTTTTTCATGTCGCTAACTTTGCGAGCGCCTCTCCACTTCAAAGAAGCAGCGGTTTGAATAATACACTACACTGACTACTTTGATAAACTCATTCCCTTTAAAAAAAAAAACCCCTCCCCCGTCATTTAGAGTTAACCTATACAAACTTTATTTCAAACGCATAAGAGCTCTCCTTTTTTTTAAATCTTTACTTTCATTGTTCATTATGTTCGGATATTAAAATATGGGACCAAATGAATTTTATTATGTAGCGGTCATAAATTTCTTCTCTGTTCCTCGGCCCTACAACACAACAGCTGATATAACGTTTCCCCACTAACTATATACACTTCCACACACATGCACACACACGCACACACCTAGGGTGATCTGCTAAGGCACTTGCGTATTACAAGTGCAACAAACTGTGCGCATCGATGAACGCGCACTCTGCCGTATATTTCAGGAAACTGTTTGTCGATTGGTGGCGCCGCGGGTCGTGCGGATGATGGAGGAACTACAAGGGTTAGGGATGATACCTCTAAAAAGGGGTTGGAAAACTCTTTAGGGTAAATTACAAGAGAAAAGAGAGAGAGAGAGAGAGACAGGTGGTGATGACAAAGATGAAAGCAAAGCAGAGAAGAAAGAGGGGAATGAGAAAGGTGGAGAGTAAGGTTCGGAGCGCATGAATAGTAGCGTTTAAATTCCAGACTTTGCTTTTTGACTTCTCTGCAAAATCCACCTGGTTACATCACGCTGAATATCACATATTCTGCTTCTGACCAGAGTCAACTGTGTAGGGTCCAGGCCCTTTATAGTTGTTACATAATAGCGGGAGCATTGTTGTACATAGTTGTGTGTGTCTAATCTACTGGACTGACCACAGCATCACGTCCACATTGGCAGCCGGGATTCGACCCTGCTCTACCTCGCCCGAACAAGTTTTCTCTTTCCTTCTCACTGACTTTACCCAATCGCTGTTACAATATCTCGTCTTTCCCACCTTCGCGATTGACCAGTGATAAGAAATCAGCCTGAGCATGTGTAATTTTAAAATACATAAACGAAACTTCAAGTATATGAATAATATTTTTGGCAAAAACACGTAAACCTTTCAATGAAAATGTGTATGTTTTAATTGTACTGGATCCATACTTCGAGATCCGGTGATCAATAGGGTTACACATAAGAGGTGGCAACCTGTAAGACATTCCAAAACAAATTCGCTCAATAGAAATTACGAGAAGAATAAGCTCAGTAAATGTGTGATATGATTGAATTCAGAACATTTCATATCATCACTTCTTCTACAAAGAGCACTCATTTAAACACACACAACATTGTGATAAGCTGCTCTAGTTTTAGTCGTTCAAAACTTTGTCCCTCTTTGGAAGAAGAGTAGGATTTTAAAAAAGAAATGCTGCCACTTGACCTGAAGGTATGTAGAGACCGGAATTCAAAAATCGAAGCCTGAAGAACGTGACTCAAAATTGTTAAGTGATTAAATTCACATTTTTAGTTCAATCCTGAACTTCCATACATCACGCTTAGAGAAAATGAGGCACAGATACTTATGCAAATTCTCATGATAAGAGATCACTTGCTAGACCAAAATTTAAATGTGAACACTAAAACTACTTTGGGTTAAGGCAAATTGGAAATGGGTGCGACAGTTTACTCCGAAAAGTCACCACTTAACGTAAGAGACTATACAACGTCGTATCGTGAAAGGACGCCGCGAGAATCTCAGATCTCACTAATTCCTGTCACACATTCCCAAGCAATTTTGGAACGAGAGGACAGACCGAGACCTACATGAAAGGAGTAGGTGAAGGTACAACCACTAACCATTAAATACTGCAATACAACTCAATTATTATACCAACTACTGTACATATATAAAATTTATAAAATTTACACATTAAAACATTAAAAACGCTCCGACATGTTTCGGTCCTAGGACCGTCATCAGGGAGCCATATCGTCCTTGCTAAAGTCACACTATAAAAAGTCACATTAATTTCGCTGT
>Ga0123353_10017657_pt1 | contig 10505 bp, 10 predicted proteins | sample TergutLab28metaG_3_FD_92763 | JGI IMG/M metagenome (GOLD analysis project Ga0123353, IMG submission 92763) | Labiotermes labralis P3 segment gut microbial communities from Petit-Saut dam, French Guiana - Lab288 P3 | ecosystem: Host-associated > Arthropoda: Insects > Digestive system > Gut ... | reverse complement strand
TGCGGCAGGAATAGCCGCTGTGAGCCGAAAAAAGGCGGCGCAAGGCGAAAATTGAGTTGTGCAACATTCGAGGCAACCGGTTTTTTCGCTTATTAAAAATGGCTTGTTTTTAAGCGTGTACACGATTTTTGAGTCGTATTTTCAGATCGAGTATCATACCCGTTACATTACTTGACTTTCGCTCTTTCTCACGTTATAATGGCATTAGTCGCTCGAAATTTCATTATGAGCGAGCGCGATCTATCATTTCAAGGAACCAAATCATGATTAAACGCAAAAACTTGTTAAAAAAGGGGAGGGACAAGTTAGGAAAGCCTGCTTTTCTTGCTTTCACCCTCGTCGAACTCCTTGTCGTCATTGCCATCATCGGAATGCTGATCGCCCTTCTTCTCCCCGCTGTCCAAGCCGCACGCGAAGCCGCTCGCCGAATGCAATGCACCAATCACCTCAAACAACTGGGACTCGCCGTTCACAATTTTGAGAATACGTACAGTGCCCTACCGCCGTTGATTATCAGCCACGGTAGACCCACCATTTTTTTTCTTTTGCTTCCCTACCTGGAACAAGCGGCAGTCTATGAGTCTCAAACAGGTGTGGTTGAACACGATTGGGGTACTAGGGCATCCCCTATCTCCGGCGTTTGGGTTCATCCCTTTGACTTGTCGCAAGGAGGTGAAGGGAATTACCCCATTAGCGACAGAATTGGAGGACCAGGAAGTGATGAAAATAGCCGACGCGCGTGGTTTAAAGAATTGTCAAATGTTCCTATCTATGTTTGTCCAACGCGCCGTAGTGCGGGAAAACTCACGAGCAGTGGGGTACCCAGTGACCGGGGGTGGGATTGTGCAAATGTTACACCCGTTCGAGATTGGGCATGGGGACCGGCAGGAGACTATGCGGCAGTCGCCCTCTATTTTTCGGCAGGCACTCCCATGTCACATCAGGATCATCTGACTTGGGAATACCATGAGATTTGGTACGCTCACATCATCAACGCCGCTTCCGAGAGCGGCAGGCATCGCGGTCCCTTCCGGAATGCTGATTTTGGTACACCCTATCGCGGTCTGCCCGGTAACGATCACAACTGGAACTTTGAGATTCTCACATGGAAAGGGCGTGATTCGATGTCTTGGTGGCGAGATGGTACGAGTAACCAATTGCTCATCGGCGAGAAATATTATCATTCCAGCGAACAGGGTGCCCACCATCACGATGCGAATTGGCTTACCCAGACCGGCTGGGATTATGCGGCAACTGGCGCAAGCCGCGGCTTCCGAAATCAGTGGCCCCTTGCCCGTTCCGGTGTGAAAGAAAACTTGACAGAATGCCATCATGCCCGAAACCGTTTCGGAAGTTGGCATCCCGGCATCTGCCCGTTCTTGATCGGCGACGGATCTGTGCGTTCTGTTTCGCATACGACCCCTGTGGACATCATGTTTGCACTGGGGCACGTCAGTGACGGGCAATCAGTCAGTCTGCCGTAAAAAATCAAAGAGTCCGAGGTAAGGAGTCGTATGATTTCTTTACCTTGACTCCATCACTCCTAACCCCAAACTCCTAACATGAAATATCGCACTTTTGTATCGTTGGCGGTTGTTTTGCTTGTTATTGCCGGTTGTAGCGGCAAAGTGCCGCTTGGCGGCACCGTTACCTTTAAGGACGATGGCACCCCCCTGCCTCAAGGTGCCATCCTTTTCCAGTCGGAGACCATCCTTGCCCAGGGAGGTATTCAACCCGATGGAACTTATCGGGTTGGAACCGATAAAATAACAGATGGCTTACCACTCGGAACATACCAAGTCTGTATTGTGGGAACCGACATGGTCGAGTTCGTGGCTGATCGCGCAACCGTGGTTGATCCGAGCGGGGTGGGACTAGGAGGGCAACGCGAGGTACGTACCCCACTCATTGATCCGAAATACGCCTCTGCGGCGACCTCGGGACTCTCGTTTGTCGTCGATGGCAAAACGAAAAAATTCGACATACAGGTTGATCGGGCGAAATAGAGAACGCAATGCCAACGGGTGAGAGGAGATGTTCAGAAAAAACTGGAAGGGAAAACAAAAAGAAAAAACGAAACCCAAAAACATGACCCACACCTTAACCGCCTGTTGTCGCCAATACATCGGCAAATTGATGAAAAAGGGAAACCTGTCCAGCGATGACATCGAAACGTTGTTTCATGCAATGCTGTCAGGTAGCGACACCGATCTATCCGACGAGGAATCGGTGTTGCTTGCAGGACTTCTCGTTGCACTGACAATGAAAGGAGAAACGGTCGGCGAACTCGTCGGTGCCGCCAGAGGAATGCGGCGGCACGCCAAGCGGATTCAAGTCATCGGGTCGCCGGTGGTGGACATCGTTGGAACTGGCGGCGATTCGTTGCACACGTTCAACATTTCGACTGCCTCGTCTTTCGTTGCTGCCGGTGCCGGTCTGGTCATTGCCAAGCACGGCAATCGTGCCGCTTCGGGAAAGTGCGGAAGTGCCGACGTACTCGAACTTTGTGGAGTCAATTTGCAAGTCGCACCTGAGCGAGTCGAAGAATTCGTCGCAGAAAACGGCATCGGGTTTCTGTTTGCCCAGCAGTTCCATCCGGCAATGCGTCGGGTCGCTCCGCTACGAAAACGACTCGGACTACGCACGCTTTTTAATCTGCTTGGTCCGCTGACCAATCCGGCGGGGGCGGGTTGCGTTCTGCTCGGTGTCTACGCACCACCACTGACCGAAATGTTTGCCGATGCGCTACGGACACTTGGCTGCCGACGGGCAATGGTCGTTCACGGTTATGACGGTATGGACGAACTGACCGTAACATCCCCCAGCCGGGTTACGGAATTGATTGATGGTCGAACGCGAACGTATGATTTATTCCCGGAGCGTTATTTCGATGGTGTGTTGGCTGATCCGGCAGAGTTGCAAGGTGGTGATGCCTTTGAAAATGCTGATATACTCCGCGATGTCCTTAATGGAAAGATTCGCGGCGGCAAAAGGAATATTGTTCTCCTGAATGCTGGTGCCGCCATCTTTTGTGCGGGCTCGGCGGTCGCCATCGATGAGGGCATCCGCATGGCAAGTGAGTCGATTGACTCCGGTGCCGCTTTTGACAAATTGGAACGCTTGATAGTGCTGTCGCAGAGAACGGCATAGTAGTTCATCCGGTTTGATATTGGACAAATTTCACATCATGACGAAAGACAAGCAACAGTATCACAACAACAGGCAAAATTATTTTCATCACAGCGTGAATGGAGGAAAAAAGGAACGTCGAAACATATGGGAGTCAGGATACAGCATTTCCGCCTGATAATCCAGTAGGTGTTCAAGATTGGTCGTTTCTTGACCATCCATGCCCCACCGCCGGAAGGGAATTATTGGGGAAATAACTTTCCGGCGGGAACTTTACCTGTACCGCCGCAAGCGAGCAAGTTCCCGCCTCAATAGCACGAGCGTTACGAGTAGTGCCGCAAAATCGGTGATAGGAATCGCCAACCAAATCCCGTCGAGTCCGAAGAAATACGGCATCAGGAGCAACATCGGTGCGAAAATAACAACCTGCCGGATAAGGGTGAGCACGGTTGCCATCCGCGCGTTTCCGATGGCTTGGTAATAACCCGAGACCACAATCGTTACTCCCGCTGCCGTCAAAAGGCAACAGGCAATCCGCGTTGCCCGGCAAGCCAATGTTAATGTTGCCACGCGGTCATTGCCTTTGGTAAAGGGATACAGTAGTGTTTCGGGAAAGACCATCAAAATAACGGTGAACACAAAGGTAACGCCGAGGACGGCAAAAATTGCCAACAGTAACGTTTTGGCAACGCGGTCATAGCGCTGAGCCCCGCGATTGTAGCCAATGATCGGTTGCGCTCCCTGGTTGATTCCCAGTATCGGAAAGATCGTTACCATCCAGACAACAAATAGGATACCGAACGTCTCGACAGCAATGTTTCCACCATAGTAGGCAATTTGACGTAATTGAATAATTTGGATCAAACATGCAACGACCTGCATAATGAACGGCGGCATTCCAAGCGTGAAAACCTCCTTGGCGAGTTTTCCATTCCATCGGATATACTTGAGCCGCCATCGGAGAAACGTTTTACCAAAAATATAGTGCCAAAATACCCAGCCCGCCGAGCATATCTGCGCCAGCAACGTTGCCAGAGCCGCCGCCCAAATACCGTATTCCATGATGACCAAAAAGAGGTAGTCGAACACGATGTTGAGTATGACCATAATCAGCATCGTGAACATGGCAACGTGTGTTTTGCCTTCGCTCCGCAAAAAACTATTCACGCCGAAAGAGATCATGTGGAAAAATGCTCCGCACACCATCACCGTAAGATACTGTTTGGCAAGGGGCATTACCTGGGCGCTTGTTCCGAATAATTTGAGCAACGGTTCCTGAAAGAGCAAACCGAAAACCATGAAACCGAGTGCCGCTATCCCGAACAGAAACAGGGCTTGTCCGACAATTTGTTCGGCTTCCTGATTTTTTTTTTCGCCGAGTCGTATGGAAATGAGTGTATTGGAGCCGATACCGACGGTCATTCCAACCGCAATCATGATTGTAACGATGGGAAGCGTTACTGTAATGGCAGCGATTCCGAAATCGCCGATCGTTTGACTTTGTCCGACGAAGATACGGTTGATGACCCCGTGGGCGGCACTCCCTACGGTGGCAGCAATGGCAGGAAGAGAGAATTCCCAGAGAAGCCGCCCGACGGGTCGATGCTCCAATCGCCGGACTTTTTCTGCATGTTCCATGGGTTCCATGTTAGCAGAAAATCGATGAACGTCAAAGGGAAAGGATCGGCAAGCATCCCCGGTTCTTTATGCTGAAATCGTGTACAATGAGCGGATTGCCGGAATACCGTCCTTTCGATTCGTTATGCCTTCCGCCGATGCGTTGATTTTGCGAACCGTCGATTTTAGCGAAACAAGCCGAATTGTAACGCTCTACACCCGACAGTACGGCAAAATTGAAGCCCTCGCCAAAGGCGGACGGCGACTCAAAGGTCCCTTTGAATCATCGCTCGATATTCTTGCCCGGAATGCCGTTACCTTCATTGCCAAAAAAGGGGACGTGCTCGATTTGCTGACCGAATCAAAATTAATTCGGCGATTTCGCGTCTGCTCGTCGAACCTTTCCGGTACACTCGGCGGATACTACGTGGCGGAACTCCTCAACTCTTTCACCGCTACCGATGATCCGATGCCCCCTCTGTACGATTTGGCAGTGAAAGTGCTGAACCAACTCGAAGAAGGAACATTCGTGATGCGAACGCTCATTCGATATGAGGGTCGGCTGTTACAACTCATCGGGCAGGCTCCCTCCCTTCGGGATTGTGTGGGATGCGGCATCGCCGTTCCCAGAGTACCGGATACCCGGATCGTATTCGGAACGGCTGACGGCGGAGTGCTCTGCCCTGACTGCTCCCCGAGTCATCGGCAGACCCTAGCGGTAACAGCGGAATCATTGGATACTTGGGAAGCCCTTGTGAATCCGCTTGATCGATCAGAAATGTGGAAACACCTTCCCATGCATCGGCAAACTTTAGGGGAGATTCGTAATCTTGCGAATCAATATATTTGTTGTCTTTTAGGTTGGAAACCAAGACTTCACGATTGGTGGAGTATGATCGCAAAGAATGATATACAGTAGTCGGGAACGGTTGTCCTTTTTGGGGAAAGAGACCACCCCGCCCTATCGGGGTGATTCACCTATACTTTTGTCGTTCCCCACTATTAGAGTCCGGGGGCGTATGCCCCCGGACTGACCATGCACCCATGCGCTGTATTCCGGCTCCCAGCGATTGACAATTCGCCCATGATAGGAGACAATCACACACGTTTTCGACACAGGAAGCAGTCTCATGGCTCACAGTATCACACGCGCAAAGTTGGATCAGTTGATAGGGCAGTTATTGTCGGTAGGTAAGTCCGTCGCGGGACTTACCGAAGCCAATGGACGGTATTTTTACCAGCAAATTGATACGCCTGCCAAGATGGTTCTCGATCCGGCAGTCATGCCGTCGAACTCCATCAAGGAATTCTTCTTTCCCCGAAGTGAAGTCATCTGTTCCTATCGGTACGAAGGAAAGAAATTGCTCCTCACGGATGCCGAACTGGTCGATCAAGAGCAAATTATTTTCGGAGCACGTCCCTGTGATGCCGCCAGTCTGCCGATTCTCGACAAAGTCTTCGCCTGGGACTACCAAGACCGCTTTTATCAGCACCGCCGCAACCGCACGACCGTTGTTACATTAGCCTGTAAAGAGCCCGACAATAATTGCTTTTGTACGTCGGTGGGACTTTCCCCAGATACCACCGCTGGTGCCGATGCCATGTTGCTGCAAATCGGAGCGGATTCCTTTGAGATTCGGATTTTCACGGAAAAAGGGACTTCTCTGTTTCGAGGGCAAACGGCAGAATCGGACAAAATCGGCAAAACAGCGGAGCCGCCGAGGGTCAAATTCGACGTGAAACAGGTCGAAAACTATTTGCGGACACATTTTACTGATCCGTTATTTGAACTCACCAGTATGCGTTGCGTGGGATGCGGCGGATGTACGTATGTGTGTCCGACGTGTCATTGTTTTGATATTGTGGACGAAGGAGGATCGAGCAAAGGCAAGCGGATCAAAAATTGGGATGCATGCCAATTTGCGATGTTTACGCTTCACGCATCGGGACACAATCCGCGTTCGGAGCAGACGGTAAGGCAACGCAACAGGATACAGCACAAGTTCAACGTTTACCCGGAGAAGTTCGGTACATTTCTCTGTACCGGCTGCGGAAATTGTACAAGGGCGTGCGCCGCCTCACTCGGAATCCATCCCGTCTTGGAATTGATTGATCAAAAAGCCAACTCCGCCGCGAATTGAACGCGTACACGAGCGGAACGGCACCGCATCACTCTGGCACTATGTTTCTGGCACTTGTTTCCTATCCGTTGATTTCATACGGCGAACGTTTGGGACGTGAAACCCACCGGTTGGCTTGGTCGTCGTTGACAAACGCCGTCTTTTCGGCATCCCACTTCAACGGACGATTCAGCCTATAGGCAATGTGTGCCAGTTGACAACACGTCGCAGTAACCGCCCCATAGAAAAAGTCTTGGAAGGGACGGAGACGATGCCGAACACAGTACGCAAAGTCAGAATGTAAATGTTGCGTGTCGCCATTGTACCGCCGAACGTCAACCTGACCAAGAGGCTTATGCCGATCCCGATGTTCTTTGTTGTTGTGCCTGAATTCACCCTCCGAACCGATAAATGTGATGTCGTGGTCGCGACGAATGTGATGAATTTCGATCCCGCCCGGAAACAGGAACGTAAGATAGTCATGCGGATTCCGCTCACACTTTGGTGGGAGAATTTCAAGCGGTTCCTGATGATCGATTCCAAGCACGTACAGGGCACCGCCCAGTTTGTGGGCACCCCAGTCGGCAAGGAACCCGTTGCCGTAGTCGCCGTATCTTCGCCAGCCACCGCCATAACTGCCGCTACACCGCTCGGGGTGGTAGGGAACCCACGGAGCAGGACCGAGCCAACGATCCCAATTGAATCCTTCGGGGATCGGTACTTCGGGATAGTAGGCATCGTCGGGAGGACCGCCGCATTCAAAGAATACTTCCTTGACTTCGCCGATGGCACCACTTTGAATGATGGGTGCCATGTAACCGTAATCTTCCATCACACGTTGCGATCCACTGGTACAGACCCGACTGTATTTTCGGGCAGCTGCGACGATTTGTCGACTTTCGGCAGGTGTCAGGGTCAGCGGCTTTTCGCAGTAAACGTCCTTACCGGCTTTACACGCTTCAACGGAAATCTTGGTGTGCCAATGGTCTGGAGTGGAAACGGCGACGGCATCAATGTCCTTCCGTTCCAAGATGTCTTCGTATTTTTCGTAACCTTTGCAGTCGGAGTGACCGTAATGTTCGTTCACGCGAGCAACTCCCGTGTCCAGTTTCTGCTTGTAGCAGTCGCACATCGCAACCATTTGATAATTTCCTCGGTCCCAGAGGAATCCCCCAGTAATTTCACTGCCTCTGTTTCCATAGCCGATCAATCCCAGGGCGATCTTTTCGCTGGGAGGGAGTATTCCGTCGCGTCCGAGGACACTGGACGGTAGAACCAGTGGTGAGGCGACAGTCAAAGCACTGGCGGCGAGAAATCTTCGCCGACTAATTCGTAAAGATTGTTGAGTCATAAAACCTCCATCTGTTGTTGTCATCTGTATTGGAAGGACTGGTACGGCAAGCCCGAACCGACTGGGGCATTCTACCATAGCCTGCCCTCATTAACAAGGACAGTATTTTTGTTAGTCGCACGGTGCTTCTGACTCTTTCGTAGGTTTTGTTTGTGTCCTTAACGCATGAATACTCTTTTCAGACGCTTGACAGAAGAGCAATGTCAAAGTATTATCGGAAATTCGGGAGTGCCGTGAACGGTTTGGCAATATGCAATAAATTGGTCGTCGGTTGGAACAAGGTTGCCAACGCGACCAGTTATCTTGTTGAATACTATGATGAAGGCGAATGGAAAGAAGGAGCAGTGGTCACAGGTACAAGGACTGAAATTGCCGTTGCACCGGGAGACGTATTGAGCGGAACATCCCGCGACCTTACTCGTTTAAAAACCACCCTGTCATTTTGCGTAGAAAAATGACACCCCTCCGCAGGCGGAAAATGGGTGCCTACTGTGACGGGGGGTTTTATTTCCAGGCGAAAGCCCTATACTTGGAACGGTGTCAAATTAGCCCTGCAAGTAAAAACAAACAATTTGTTCCCGTTTGAAGTTTACATTGTTTTGAGAAAACAGAATGTGAGTCGGGATGTATTAAATCCCGGATCCCACTGTGCTTTAAGCAAAGCGTAGTTTTTTGTAACCGTTTACCACTGACGTGGTAACTTGTTTCCCTTTTCCCTGGAGTTTTCAAACATGAAAAAATCAAAGTTGAATCGACGACATTTTGTAAAAAGTGCGACAGTGACTGCACTGGGGGTTGCCGGAGCGAAGTGGGTAGCCGCGCCCACTTTTTTGGGGGCAAACGACTCCAAAAATGACCGTATCGGCATCGGGTGTATTGGATTGGGCGGCATGGGACAAGGCGACAGCCATGCCGCCTCGCGATTTGGCGAGATCGTTGCATTCTGCGATGTGGATATGCAACAGTGCAATGGAGCCAAGGAGGCATTTCAAAACGCTGGACTCGTAAAGGATAGTTTGGTGTGTTATCAAGACTACCGCAAACTTCTGGATCGGAAGGATGTCGATGTTATCATCCATGCCACCCCGGATCATTGGCATACCAAGATCAACCTTGATGCACTTCAAGCAGGCAAAGATATTTACACGGAAAAACCTTTGACGTTGACCATCGACGAAGGTAAAAAGTTGGACAAAATGGTCAAGGAAACTAAACGCGTCGTGCAAACAGGCACGCAGCAGCGAAGTGGTTCTATGTTTCAGACGGCAGTTGAACTTGTCCGCAATAATCGGATCGGTCAGTTGAAACAGGTCTGGGTCTCACTTCCCTTCTTCGGCACCAAAGGTGGTCCTTTCCTTAAGGAAGAGATACCGGCAGGATTGGATTGGGATTTGTATCAGGGGCAAGCCCCGCTCCGTGACTACAACGCCCTTCGGGTTCGCGCTCATTTCCGATGGTGGTTTGAATACGCTGGCGGAATTACGACGGATTGGGGGAACCATCACATGGACATCGCCCACTGGGGGATGGATTGCGAACTTACGGGTCCGATTTCCGTGGAAGCAAGAGGATTGTTCCCCAATGGAGGACGCGATCACCATTTCAACACTCCTGACCGGTTCTTTTCAAGAATGCTCTACAAAAACGGTGTTGAGGTGCTGTTTTTCTGCGATACACAGCAAGAGAAATCAGACGAGAAGGACTTTTATGCGTCCGCCGAAAAACTTAACTGGCTTTATGGTGAAGACGTTTCTGAGGAACTTCGGACGTACAATCGTGATGGTATTTTGTTTATCGGCGATAAGGGGCGGGTGTTTGTCAATCGCGGAGGCGTTTATGGGAAACCGGTTGAAGAACTTGCTGATAATCCGTTTAAGTCTTCGGATTGGCGTGCCATTCCCAGCACTGACCATCATGCGAACTTCTTCGATGCGGTCAGAGCACGGTCGGTTCCCGTCGCACCGGTTGATATCCAGCATCGCTCAGTTTCGTCATGTCATTTGACGAATATCTCCATAAATCTCGGGGGAAGGAAGTTACAATGGAACCCTGAAAAGGAGGAATTTGTCGGTGATGCGGAAGCCAATGCCATGTTGACCAGACCGCAACGTGCCCCTTACCAATTTTAGTTGATTCGTAGGAATGAAAACACTCAATTATGCCCTTATCGGAGCAGGATTTATTGGCAAAGTACATTCTCATGCCTTGAAAGACTTGGGAATGTTTTTCCAACTGAAACGCATCGTAATGTACGTCTAAAAGACATCGCATAAGAACGACAGGAATCC
>Ga0123353_10017655_pt1 | contig 10505 bp, 7 predicted proteins | sample TergutLab28metaG_3_FD_92763 | JGI IMG/M metagenome (GOLD analysis project Ga0123353, IMG submission 92763) | Labiotermes labralis P3 segment gut microbial communities from Petit-Saut dam, French Guiana - Lab288 P3 | ecosystem: Host-associated > Arthropoda: Insects > Digestive system > Gut ... | reverse complement strand
TCGCGACTGAAGCGCCCTCCGCTTCCACCTGCTTTTTCGCTATAATTTTTAAAAACGCGATTAACCCGCTGATGATCAATACCAAGAGCGCCGCAATCGCTATCAAAAGCCAAAACCCCTGTGGATTGGATTCCCATATTGGCAAAATACGGTTAATAATCGTATGGCCTTCAGGCAAAGCGCTTGTGTTTATGTTAAACTTTTTAGCTGTTTGGTAATCAAATTGCCAGCGGTTTAGCTGCGCCGTATTTAATTCTGCAGGTAGTTCCCTTAAAGGTTTTCCTTTCAATATATCAATAGCCATGGAGGCTACGACAATGCTTTGTGTATCTGCTGCCGAAACATGCCCGCCCAGTGTTCCATGTCCCATGTATGTAGAGCTTAGGCAAAAAACCGGGTTTTTTGATGCCGAGGCAAGCAGTTTTTGCGTTTCCATTTCCGAATAAAATATATTGTCACTGTCTATAAGGTAATTTCCGATTAAAACCAGCGTGTCAGGTCCAAAACTGCGTATGTATTCCAGAATCTCTGGCAGCTTTTTATTATCGCTGAATTCAAATTCAACTGGGAAATTCTCGCTGTTTAATGCGATAAATTTTTGCAGAGCTTCACGCATAAGCCTGCTTCTGGAAAGGGAATAATCGTTTAAAATGAAGATCCGGTTTGTTTTGGGAAACAGACGCAGCATTTCTCTAACGGTTTCATTAAAGGAAACAGTTTCAGAAATTCCTGTTATGTACTCTTCAATGCTATGCAGCCTTAGGGTTTCCAGATCATTGAATCCGTAAAACAAAACAGGCATTCTTGGGAATAAGAGATAATAATTGTCCACAACAAATTTTAAAGCTTCATGATCGGAGGTAATTACCAGATCGGGAGAGCGTTCGACATATTCCGTCCGGATTATGTCCGAGTTTATGGCTGTAAAGCTGGCATGATTTAAATGATTGTGGGAGTCCAGGCTGAAATTTTTATAATCTACTCCGGCCTGTTCAAGGGTTTGGCGCAAATACTCAATCTGGCTGCGTTCCCTCTCTATCTGAGTGCTGTACGAAGTGATATGCAGTACAATTTGCTTGTTGACATCATTGTAGCCATCAGGCAGATGCCTGCTGTTTTGTATCGATTCAAGGGTGCCGTCTTCAATCATTTCCCGGTATGTTTTTTCAAGCAGGGGGGCAAGGTAAGCGTAATCCTTGTTTACATAACTGTAGCAGGGCAGGCGCTCTATTACGCCAGCCTTCCTGATGCCAGCGGGAAGAATAAATTCATGATAAGCCATGCGTGGAAGGACAACTACATCGGCTTCTCTTCTTAGCAGTGCATCCCAAACTTCTTCATGTTCATTTACGGCGATGAGCTGTGAAGCCTTGGCCCTCGGAGCATTATTCACTACATACTGGTTCTGCCAGCGGAAGCATAACCTCAATCCTTCTATATCGCTCCATGTGTAAAACCGGTATATATCGCTTGAGCGGGTATATACGGTAAACTCTACATAGTCAATCGGTACAGGGACTTTTATCAGGTTGGGATACATTCTGTCCCAGCCGTCGGTTTGGGCCGGCAAAATCGCGGCGTCGCCGTAGTTAACGTCAGCTATGGATGTGCGCATGCCTGTTACTTTGGCAAGCATTTGATATCCCGATCGCTTTAATCCTGTGTAGAGAGTGCGGGCAAGGATGAGTGACTGATCATCGCTCATGGCAACTTTAACCGTAGGAAGCATCCCGGGAATCATTTCATCGGAGCTTTGCTGGGCCCAGGCTGGCTGGTTAATGCAGAATATAAAAAGAAAAATCAATAAGAGCGGGTATCGCGTTCTTTTCCGTACAGTAATTTCTTTCATTCCTTAACTACCTTTTTTACAAAGGTTTAGAATCTCCTCTCATTTTTGCTTTTAGCTCGTTAAGGGCAATTTCTGCCGTGCTTTCTTCTTCGAGTTTACGAAAAACTCTTTCAGTTTCCGCTTCTTCTTCCGTGTGTCCCAGAGCCATAAGCAGCTCCTGCTCCAATACGTCTGGATCTATGCTTCGTTCCCTTGCGGCGAGACCTGGGAGCTGCCGTCTCAAGGCATCTATGCTGTTTCTGTAAGAATGTTTTTCTTCCCACAGTTCGGCGAGTTTCACTTTTATCCTTTGCGCTTCCTTTTCAGCTTCAAGGGCAAGTTCATCTTTGCCGCCCGAAAGCGCAAGTTCGATGCGCTTTTCCCATTTTAAAACCTCTTCCTCAAGGGTAATGATCTCTTTTTCCGTCAATTTTAAAGTTGTAATGAGGGCAAATATTTCTTCTTTTGCTTCCTGGATATTCATCTTTATCCTTTTACTTTATTCCCGGTTTAGTAATAATTCAAGAGGGTGTTATAAACCCGTTTTCATCCTGTTCCTGATTATTTTCCAGTCGGGAATATAGTTGTTGAGGAGGCGGTAAAAATTTTTGTTGTGGCCTTTTTCTATAATGTGAAGCATTTCATGGACAATAACATATTCAAGACATTCAGGATTTCTCTTTGCCAATTCCGAATTAAGACGCAGGGTTTGCTTCTCGTAATTACAGCTTCCCCAGTGAGATTTCATCTTTCTGACATAAAGTTTTCTAACCTCAACGCCAATGACTTCTTCCCATTTTTTAATCATTTCTTCTGCAGCCTCTTTCAGGATGCGGCGGTACCATCTGTCAAGGATCTGCATCTTTTTGGCTTTTGTGGAAAGAGGGCGGATGTACATCAGCATTTGCCCTCCGGAAACCGCGACTTTGGAATTTGCCCTGGATGCCTTGGCTCCCGTGTGCTCGATTAATTCCAGCCTGTGCTCTATGCCCCAAATGTACACGCTTGAATGGTTGCGCAAAGTTTCCCTTGCCTGGAGCTTTCCATTCGACGAATTTTTAAGGAATTTATCCCTGTGTTTTTTTATCCAGGTAATTTTGGATGCGGCGAATTTTTCTATTGCCTCCCGGGTCATCCCCTGCGGAGATGAAATTTTAACCTTGCCGCCAGAAGGATAAACCGTGAGTCTTATGCTCTTTACTTTCCGGTAATTTACTTCTATGGGAATGGACCCAAGCAATAAAGTAAAGTTCATCATCTATAACAATATTGGTCTTTATCAAAATTGACAAGAACTAAAGATCCATTTAATGTGAAGTTAGCGGAGAGAACAATGCCTGGGGACTGTGTAGTCTTGGAGAAAATCAACCATCGCTTTGGCGACAAACAAGTCCTTTACGATATTAGTATGGCTGTTCCCCGGGGGATTATTTACGGTCTTTTGGGGCCATCAGGCTGCGGTAAAACTACAACAGTAAAAATCATGGCAGGGATTCTTGAGGCCAGCTCGGGCTCGGTTCATGTATTGGGCGAGACCATGCCGAGCTTGTCCATGATGAACCATCTTGGCTACATGGCCCAGTCTGATTCCCTGTACAACATTTTAACTGCGGAAGAAAACCTCTCCTTTTTTAGCGGTCTTTACGGAATGAATAAAAAAAAGACCAAAGAAAGAATTTTTGAAGTTATGTCCATGGTGAACCTGGAAGGCGAGCAGGCCAAGGCAGTAGCGGCATACTCAGGCGGCATGAAGCGGCGCCTTTCACTGGCCATAGCTTTGCTCCACGAACCCGAAGTGCTGATCCTTGACGAACCGACAGTAGGAATAGATCCGCTTCTGCGAAAGAGCATCTGGGACGCGCTTAATTCCCTTGCCGAATGGGGAATGACGATCATTATAACCACCCATGTTATGGATGAAGCCGAAAAATGCCGGGAGCTGGCCATGCTGCGTGACGGCCGTTTGATTGCCGTGGGCACACCCTTACAGTTAAGGGAAAATACCGGCGCTCTGACTCTTGAAGAAGCTTTTATCATCTACGGAGGCCGGCATGCGGACTAGGGCCATGGTTGTGCGGATTTTACAGCAGATGCGCCATGACAGGAGGACCCTGGCTTTGATGCTCGCGGCGCCAATTTTGGTATTGACATTAATTTACTTTGTTCTTGAAGAAACTGATACAGAAGGACGTGTCGCCGTCATAAGTGCCCCATCAGGTTTTGTCGATGCTCTGGCGGATTATAATATTATCACCTTTCAATACGATGAGCGCGATGCCAGGATTGCTTTGGAACAGGGAGAAGTTGATGCCACAATTAAAATAATCAACGGCAAATCGTTTATTGAAATTGACGGCAGCGATTCAGGCCGGGCCAGAATGGTTTTGAACAGCCTGGAACTGGCAAGGATGAACTCCGGCATCGCAAGACCGGATTTAAAATCAGAAGTCTACTATATTTACGGCTATGAAGACCTGTCGACTTTTGACAATTTCGGTACTATTTTAATTGGCTTCATGATTTTCTTCTTTGTGTTTCTGGTTGCCGGAATTTCATTTCTTCAGGAGAGGACCACCGGCACTCTGGAAAAACTTCTATCCACACCAATCCGCCGCTGGGAAATTGTTTGCGGTTATGTCCTTGGCTTTGGAGTAATTACTGTATTGCAGTCTGTACTCATCAGTTTGTACATGGTTTATATCCTCGGAGTAATGATGGCAGGTTCCATTTTTCTGGTTTTAATTATTACCTTCTGTACCGCTATGCTCGCGTTGACTCTGGGAATACTGCTTTCCACCGCCGCAAACAACGAGTTTCAGATGATCCAGTTCATTCCCCTGGTAGTTGTCCCGCAGGTGTTTTTTTCAGGGTTGTTTGAGTTATCGCCGGTATGGAAAACTGTCGGAAAGGTAATGCCGCTCCACTATGTAGCGGACGCTCTGAATGAGGTTATGATCAAGGGCAACGGGTTAAGCGAGATTTATTTTGATCTTCTTGTTATGATTTTTCTTTCCCTGTTGTTCATGCTTGCGAATACCCTGCTTTTAAAGCGCTACAGGAGAATATAAGGAAGTAGGAATGAAAAAGAAGATAATTCCGATAGTTGTTTTATTAATCGCACTAGGAAGTGTTTTTTTCTGGTCAAGGGGACGGGAAAGGGATCTTGTGCTGAGGGGGGAAGTTGAAGGGACAGTCTATTCGCAAATAGCCGAGGTTCCGGGGAAGATCATTGAAATGAACGTGGAATTGGGAAGCTCTGTTAAGGCCGGAGATTTAATCGCCCGTCTTGACAGTACGGATCAGAAATATACCCTGGAGCAGCTTCAAATAGCTCTGGAGAAAAGATCTTTGATGCTCAAGTCCATAAAGGATGATGTAGGTCCTCTGGAACGGCTCCTTGGAATCGGAGGAGTGGCTCAGCATGAAATTGATGCCGCAAAGCTTAAAGAGACCATCGCCGAAGCTGATATCAGGGAGATTGAGAGCAGCATTTTGCAGACGCGGAAAACACTTGAAAAGTTTGAGATAAGGGCGAACTGCGACGGTATATTAATCAGCAAAAACTACAACCTTGGTTCAATGGTGAACGCCGGGTACAATTTGGCTGATATTTCGGCGGATAGGGAAAAATATGTTGTTTTCTATATGCCAAGGGAGTACAGTTTCGATATTTCTTACGGCCAGTTTTTTACAGTCAGGTTTGGAGGAGAAGAGTGCCAGGGAGAAGTACGCTTCATCGATGTTAAAAGCCAATATACTCCAAAAGAAATGCAGACATCAGCAACAAAGAATAAAGTCAGTGTCAAGGTAAAACTTTTGCTGCCTCCTGACACAAAGCTCAAAAGCGGAAGCAAGGTTGAAGTGGTGATAAAACGCTGATCGATTGGCAAACGACTTGCATGAAGCCCTGAAAAAACTCATAATTGATTTATCCAGAAAGCTTAAGTAAAAAAGGACGGGGACGCAATATGCGTATGATTAGGCAAACGATATGCGCAATGCTCTTTTTCATGATTTTGTTTGCCATATTCCCAGGTTGTAAAATACCGAAAAGCCAGTCAAGTGATAAATTAAAATATTCCTATGCCAGGTATAGCCATATCTCATACCGGAATATCCCGGGTGTTACTGCTGAAGATATTCTGGCTGTTGAAAAACTGAAGGAGCAAAGGGATTATTTTGTTTACAGTGTACTGCCGACTACCGAGTCCTTTCGCGATGCAAACGGCAATATAGGCGGTTTTTTTGCCCTCTTCTGCGAATGGCTCTCAGGGTTGTTTGAGATCCCGTTCATTCCTACATTTGTCGAGTGGGACGATTACCTTGCTACACTTGCCAATTTTGAAGCCGATTTTACCGGTCATTTTCCAGCTACTCCCGAACGGCTTCAAACATATTATATGACCAGCGCGATAGCTATGCATACCATACGTTCATTCAGGCTGGTTGGCAGTGTGCCTCTTGAGACTATCGCGGAAATACGCCCTCTGCGCTTTGCGTTTATCGAAGAAACATCCATTATTGAGCAGGTTGCTTCCATGTTTCAGGAGGGCGCCTTTGAAATCATACTGGCAAAGAATATTGATGAAATTCACAGCATGCTTGTAAGTGGTGAAGCAGATGTCTTCTATAGTGAAGAAGTCACGGAAGCTTCGTTTGATGTTTATGGTGATACAATAGCGAAAGATTTTTTACCGCCGATTTTAAGCCCGGTGTCGCTTGCAACACAGAACCCAGAGCTCGAGCCAATAATCTTGATTGTGCAAAAAGCATTGGATGACGGGGCGTTCGGCTTTCTGGTAGATTTATACAAACTTGGAGAGCAGCAGTATCGAAAACACAAACTATACATGATGCTGAACGAGGAAGAACGGGCGTACTTAAAAGAGAGCCCCGTCATTCCTTTCGCCGCGGAACATTACGATTACCCGATAAGTTTTTACAACAAATACGAAAAAGAGTGGCAAGGTATTTATTTTGACGTGATTAACCAGGTTTCCGAGTTGACCGGTCTGTCATTTAAACTGGTAAACGATTACCGCGCTGAATGGCCCGAATTATTAAGATTGCTCGAATCCGGAGAAGCGTATATGATATCGGAGCTTCTTCCAACGGAGGAGCGGCGGGAAAAGGGATTCTTGTGGGCTGATATCCCGTCCATCGTTGACCGCTATGCGCTTTTATCAAAATCGGAGACCCCCAATGTTACTCTGAAAGAAGTTGGCAATATGCGTGTTGCCATGGCCAGAGGAACTGCCTATGCAGAAGTATTCCTGAGATGGTTTCCGGAGCATCAGTATACTCTGGAGTTTGAAAGTTCAGATGATTGTTTTGAGGCGTTGGACAAAGGTGAGGTAGACCTTGTGATTTCAAGTCAACGCCGGCTCCTTGCCATAACGAATTATTATGAGTTCCCGGGATATAAAGCGAACCTTGTTCTCGAGCGCAGTTCCGAATCTTTCATCGGATTTAACAAGGACAAGGCAATTCTGTGTTCTATTTTCAGCAAAGCTCTCTGGCTTGTCGATATAAAGGGCATTTCTGAACAATGGATGCTCCGGACACATGATTATAAAGGAAAAATCGCCCAGGCCCAGCGCCCCTGGCTAATTGGATCATCTTTACTTCTTTTATGTATCCTCCTCCTCCTCCTCATCGTACTGTTTATGAAGCGTACAGTAGAACTGCGGCTTGAAGCTCTGGTGCAAAAGCGCACCGCGGAAGCTGAATCCGCAAATCAGGCCAAGTCTTCCTTTCTTGCAACCATGAGCCATGAGATACGAACTCCGCTTAATGCGATTATAGGCATGACGGCAATCTATAAAACCGCAGAAAGTATTGAGCGAAAAGACTATACCCTTGGCAAAATTGAAGACGCGTCGAAACACATGCTTCGTATTGTTAATGATGTGCTTGATATGTCAAAAATCGAAGCAAATAAACTGGAATTATTAAAACTGGAGTTCAGCTTTGGCAAAATGCTGCAGAAAGTAACTTCTGTTATTTCTTTCAAGGTAGACGAGAAGAAACAAAAGCTGATCGTAAATGTAGACAAGAATATTCCGGTTCTTCTTGTGGGTGATGATCAGCGCCTGGTGCAGGTTATCATGAACCTGATTGGAAACGCAGTTAAATTCACTCCGGAAAAAGGTGAAATCAGACTTAACGCTGCTATCCTTGGCAAAACAGATGGTATATGTGAATTACGCATTGAGGTAGCTGACACCGGAATCGGCATTGCCCCCGATCAGCATAAAAGACTCTTCGATCCTTTCGAGCAGGCGGAAACAGGAACAAGCCGAAAGTTTGGCGGTACCGGATTGGGACTTGTTATTTCAAAACGCATTGTCGAACTGATGGGCGGAAAGATCTGGATCGAATCGGAGCTTGGGAAAGGCGCGCGGTTTATCTTTACGATTAAGGCGCAGGAAGGCAAAGATAGACGCGCAACCCCGCGCGAAGACAAGCCGGAACAATTGGAGCGGCATAAGGACGATTTCTCGGGCAAACGTTTGCTGCTTGTTGAAGATGTGGAAATTAACCGTGAGATCCTTTTAACTCTGCTGGAAGATTCCGGCTTGATGATCGATTGCGCCGAAAACGGAAAAGAAGCGCTGGATATGGTGAAATCCTCACCTCAAAAATATAACGCCATTTTCATGGACATCCAAATGCCGCTCTTGGACGGATACGAAGCGACGCGCCAAATCAGGGCTATGGAATTGGAATTAGGTTCCGGTTCTTTGAACAAACCAAATCAAAGAATTCCTATCATAGCAATGACAGCGAACGTATTTAAAGAAGATATTGATACCTGTTTTTCGGCAGGCATGGACGATCACCTCGGTAAACCAATTGATATTGATGAGGTTTTCGGGAAACTGCGCAAATATCTTTCCAAATAAAACGCAAATAAAAAAGCCGCCCTTTCAGGCGGCCTTTATAATTCCCAAAACCTTCATAAACTCATAAAACTGCTTTGCAGTTATATCAATAGTCCATCCCTCCCATACCGCCCATTCCGCCGCCGGGCATAGCCGGGGCTTCTTTCTTTTCGGGGATATCGGTAATGGCGCATTCGGTCAAGAGGAGCAGGCTCGCTACGGAAGCGGCGTTCTGCAGGGCGGAGCGGGTAACTTTGGCTGGATCAATAATACCGGCCTTTATCATATCTACCCATTCCATTTTCGCGGCGTCAAAACCAACGCCTTTCTTCTCGTTCCTTGCCTTTTCGGCTACAACCGCGCCGTCCAGGCCGGCGTTTTCGGCGATCTGCCGAATTGGTTCTTCGAGGGCGCGTTTAACTATTTTGAAACCCATTTTTTCGTCGTCGGTAAGGCCTGAGATATCAACCTTTTCAAGGGCGAGTTCGGCCTGGATAAGGGCGATTTCGCCTCCGGCGACTATGCCTTCGTCAATGGCCGCGCGGGTGGCCGCGAGGGCGTCCTCGACCCGGTGCTTCTTTTCCTTCAGTTCCACTTCGGTAACCGCGCCGACGTTGATGACAGCCACGCCGCCAGCCAGTTTGGCCAGCCTTTCCTGAAGTTTTTCCCTGTCATAATCGCTTGTTGTTTCTTCCATCTGGGCTTTAATCTGGGCAATCCGGTCCTGAATTTCCTTCTGCTTTCCGGCGCCGTTTATTACTGTGGTGTTATCCTTGTCGATTTTAATGGTTTTGGCTTTGCCGAGCTGGGAAATATCGGTGTTTTCGAGTTTCAGTCCCAATTCCTCGGAAATTACTTCTCCGCCTGTCAGGATGGCGATATCTTCCAGCATGGCCTTGCGGCGGTCGCCGAAGCCCGGCGCTTTTACCGCGCATGCACGCAGAGTTCCCCGGAGGCTGTTCACAACCAGGGTAGAGAGGGCTTCGCCGTCAACGTCTTCCGCGATAATAAGCAGGGGTTTGCCGCTTTGGGCTACCTTCTCAAGCATGGGGAGCATGTCCTTCATTCCCGAGATTTTTTTATCGTGGATAAGAATGTATGCGTCCTCGTAAACGCTGGTCATTGTGTCTCTATCGGTAACAAAGTAGGCTGAAATGTAACCGCGGTCGAATTGCATACCTTCCACAAACTCAATGGTTGTGTCCATGGTTTTGGATTCTTCAACGGTAATTACCCCGTCCTTTCCGACTTTTTCCATGGCGTCGGCGATGGTGTTTCCGATTTCGCTGTCATTATTCGCGGAAACCGACGCGACATGGGAAATTTCTTCCTTGTCGTTGATTTTTTTCGAATTTTTCTTGATTTCTTCCACAGCGATAACAACGGCTTTGTCGATACCGCGCTTCAACTCAAGGGGGGTCATTCCCGCGGCCACGGATTTAAGGCCTTCTTTTACAAGGGAATAAGCCAGAACTGTAGCTGTAGTGGTACCGTCGCCGGCCACATCGTTGGTTTTTGTGGCCACTTCTTTAAGGAGCTGTGCGCCCATGTTCTCGTAGGGATCTGCCAGTTCTACTTCCTTGGCCACAGAAACACCGTCTTTTGTTACCGTAGGAGCGCCGAATTTCTTGTCCAGAAGAACATTTCGCCCCTTGGGGCCCAAAGTAACCTTCACGGCCTGGGAGATCTGCTCAACTCCCGAAAGTAATTTCCGCCGGGCTTCCTCGTTGAACAATAACTGTTTAGCCATAATTCTTTTCTCCTCTCTTAACTTTTGCCGGGACACCGGAAAT
>Ga0123353_10017654_pt1 | contig 10506 bp, 10 predicted proteins | sample TergutLab28metaG_3_FD_92763 | JGI IMG/M metagenome (GOLD analysis project Ga0123353, IMG submission 92763) | Labiotermes labralis P3 segment gut microbial communities from Petit-Saut dam, French Guiana - Lab288 P3 | ecosystem: Host-associated > Arthropoda: Insects > Digestive system > Gut ... | reverse complement strand
TCTGCAAAAAATACAGGTCCTGCCGCCGTGCTTCGCTATGACCTCCCTTTTACGCTTGTCTCGTTGAAACAATTCACGCGCTTTTTTGTTTTTGGGCTTGACTTTCATTGGCAGGTTTCTGCTCATGTTACCAGCCCCAAACTATGCCGCAGGGCCAGCCCCACGGCCAGCATGTCGCTTGCCTGCAAGCGCCCGATATAGCTCCCCAGCCGCCGCTTATCTATGGCCCGTACTTGCTCCGTCAATACCATGGAGCGCATGTGCAACGGGCAGCTCACGTCCAATACGTGGTGCGCCCGCATGTGGGGATATTTGAGCTGGGCGGTGATGGGCGCGACAATCACCGTGGGAGAGCTTCGGCAAAGGCGGCTGCGCTGCACCACAAGCACGGGCCGCAGGCCACCCTGCTCGCTGCCCACGGTGGTGCCCAAGGTTGCGTTGTAGATTTCGCCGCGGCGTATGTATTTCATTTGATAGATCACTTCCTTGTTGGGTTGGGTGTGGGCCGGGCGCGGCGCTATTGAGATTGGCGAATCATACGATCTTCGTCATAGAATCCGCGCCGCGCCCGGCCTGTATTTGAAAGGGAACCATCCAACGGCGGTTAGCTGACCGCTCCACGAAGTCCGCGGTTTCCATTTCGGAGAACCGCAGGCTCCCTCCCATCCCTGCGAGATGCCCCCATTGGCTGCGACGGCTCACGGCGTTTCCTGCGCCGCTTCAACGCTCGGCCTGATAGCTGGGCATGAGTACCATTGTGCTTTCTGCTTGTCGTCGCCCTGCGGGGGGCCGCCCCGCTGTCAAAGCTATGGGTGTAATCGCTCCGGCCCATGGCCTTCATCGCGCACCCGCTTTCATGGCTCGCCAGGTTTCCTATGTGTCCCGGCAGCAGAAAGGTTGTATCGGTGGTTCCTATATGAAATTGTCAATGTGCCGAGGGGTCGGAAATTTATCCCCTCAACCTATTCCTCACTCAAGCCCCCTTTTTTACATGTTCCCTCGAAAAAAATTTTCATTTTTTCCGTAGCGGCAACGACTGACTGCACAATCGCTGTTACAGCACGGTTTTCGGCCTGTGCAATTTGTTCGAGGCTCAACCCGTGTTCGTGATAAAGCATGAACCTACGCCGCTGGGCATCGGTGAGCGTAGCAAGAGCAGCCTGCATGTCCGCCGCCTGTGCGACGGCATCCTCCATGGGCAGGGGCGGCCTGAGCGTCCTCACGGCAAGCTGGGCCTCGGACAGCGCGAACCGCTCCCGGTGGCGGCGAAATTCATTTTCTTGCCGTTTCTCTATGAGGCGGCTCTGGTCGAAAGTCAGATAAACCCCGTGGGGAATTTCCGTTTCCTGCGGGTTGCCTTCCCCGTCTATGAAGGCGGCGTAATACCGGGTTACGCCGTCAACGGTTGCTTCCCGGACGGCGTATGCGAATTTTTCATCGGGCATAAATTAACCTCCAAACGAAATTCGGGCAAGCGAATTTCGTTTGGAGGCGGCGCACGTGCGCGTTGACAATAACAGGAACATTCAGCAACAAAACAAAGAAGCCCACACTTATTGCGGATGCAACAAGCGTAGGCGCTATTTAACTTCTCTAACTCCCTCAATTTTGAAAAAACAGGAATTTAACGATTCAAATCATTAAACCTCTATGGGCGAAAAAAAGAGCGCTCCATTGACTTTCATCAGGGAGCGCTCAGTTGGCTTGTGGTTAATAGGTCTGCGAGGGGCTGGTGCCGGTGGTCGTTTCGGTCTTGCTGCCGCTGTAGGCGGTATAGGTGGCCTGCACGCGATAAGTGCCGCTCGAAACGGTTACGGTCTTGGTGAGCGTGCCTGTGTAGCTGTTGAACGTCTGCGTCCAGGTATACTCGTCCGTCCAGAACAGGAGCAGGAAGCGCTTTTGCAGCTTCATCTCGATGTCTACTTTGGTGGTGATGCCGGAATAGCCGACGAAGTCAGCCACACAGCCGGTGGTGCCGTTGGATGTGATGTTGATGCCAGTGACTGTCATGCATATGTAGGAGAATCTGCTGGGGGGAGGATCGTCCTTGCCCTCGACATCTGACGTTGGGCCGGTGGCCCCCGCCGTTGTCGCTGCTACGCTGAACGTGCAGCAGAATAGTAGCAAGACGGCCAGGAATAGGGATGCGATTCGCTTGGACATAGTAAACCAACTCCTTGTACAAAATATTGAGCTTTAGCTGCTCATATATTTCATGTACAAAGAGCGGCTTATTGTGACATGGTTTTTTTCAACATTGCGCTTATTTTGCTGTTTCAACAGAATACGCGACTTTGATCATATCCATTTTATTTAGTTCGGCAATAAGAGAGAATGAGTATTTCCCATTGCTCCACACAAGGTTGTTACAGCCTTTATTTTGAACTAAAATGCCTAAATCTGTGTTTATTTCTACTTCCTCGATAACCACGCTTTCTGTATCTGTCTGTGCTACAAAATCATGCAGTCGGTATTGACGAAATGTAATTGCTTTGCCTTCCGCATTTTCGTATTGAAGGATCACTTCCCATCTGTTTTGCACATCACCCGTCAGCGTATAGCCATCCGGCAGATATGTTGGCTTGTACACAGCCATTTCCTCTATCACGTGATCGGCGTCGAAAAACAGGGATGAGAATTTTTCGTATATCTCAATCACGAAGCGTATGACCGGCCCACGGATGGCGCTAACGCTCATGCTGGCGGCAAATAGCATCAGCGCCATAACAACCGCGAGCACCGCCCGTTTCCATGTGCGGTTGACGTAGGGATAATACGGCTTCCGTTGCAACACAAACAGCCGGGACATCCTCCGCATAAAGCGAGGGGATAACTCAATCCGCGCGAGTTCTTCTTCCGGGGGAAGCGAGGCAAGCCACTGCGCTTCATACAGTACCAGGGCTTCTGCCAAGCGATCATTGCCCATGCTTCACCAACCTTTCAAGCAGGAGCGCCCTCGCGCGCTCCACACGCTTTCGCGCCGCGTCATGCCCTATTTTCAAAATGGCCGCAAGCTCCTTGTCGGAACACTGATGCCTGTATTTGAACAGCAGGATTTCGCGGGCAAGCTCGGGCAGCTCCTGTAGCTCCGCAAGGATTTCCATGGCTTCAAGCTGCGAGAATACTTCCTCATCCACGCTTGGCAGCTCGCAGGGCATTTCGTCCAAGGAGACAGCCGCGCTGCGCCGCAGCTTCCGCACCATATTCCGCGCGACGTTCTTCGCAACAAGGACAACAAAACAGCGCGTCCCCGGACACGCTGTTTCTTCAAGTTTTTCCAGATGGTCATGTATGATGATGAATGCTTCCTGCACAGCGTCCTCGGCATCCTCTTTGGACGGGAGGATTTTTCTGGCTTCGCAGAACATTGCCTTGTGATGCGCCTCGAACAGGGCGGTCACCTGGTCTTTTTCTTCCTGCGTTACGTACATCGCCAGAATCGACGGCAGCAGCATCATTCGCTTCACTACCTCCTTTTTGCACTATTGGGAACCGCTGTCATCGGCGCTGCGGTTCTCCGCTTGGTTCAAAAGTGCCTGCGGGTCTGCCGCCGCCAGTTCAGCGTCAAGCCGCTCGTTTTCCTGTTCCTCATAGATCGCCAGCGCCTGCAAAAACGCCGGGCTGCTGAAGAAATCGTCTTTCCCCTGCATTCTACCGCCCCCTTTTCGTTGTCACCCCCATTATAGCATGAAATCCGCAAAAATGTAAGCTGTAAGTTTTCTATTATAGCTTTTCGTTTCTATCGGCAGAGCAAGTCATTCTGTATACTTAAAGTATAGATATGATAGCTCAACGCTACATGCAGAAAGAGGGGCGGCAATGGGTACGGGTGCGGACATGAACCGGGTCGCATTTGGCAGGCGCTTGAATGCCATACGCAGGGAGCGGCAGGTATCTTCGGAAAAGCTTTCGGAATTGTGCGGCATCAACGCCGTTTTCGTGCGGCAGATAGAAAGCGCGTCCCGGCGTCCCAGCTTGCCGGTGTTCGTGCGCATGTGCAACGAGCTGCGCGTCTTGCCCAACTTCCTCTTGCAGGACAGCCTGCTGTGGGAGGGCGAGGATGAAATCGCAGCGCTGGAAAAGAAACTGCGGGCGCTTTCGCCGCGGGATTTCAGCGCGGTGATGGGTACAATCAATACGCTGATAGACAAGCTGTCGTTTATGGAAGAACAGGAATAAACAGCGCGCTGCTCTGTGAGAAACGGCCCCACCGAGGTGGAGCCGTTTTTGGTATCGGTTTCAGGGTCAGCCGCCTTTGCCCTTTAGATAAACCACATCCAAATCCACCCAAAGCACACGATGAACAGCAGCCAGTTCAGGAAGTTCGACGGGTACTTCGTGCTGAAGATCATTTTGGGCGCGTCCTTGAAATTCGCCGTCACTGTTGCGTTGCCCGTTGGCATGGTGTAGGTCGTGCTGGTGCTGTTCGCGTTGGCGAAGCTGCCGCCGCTGCTGGTCGTCCAGTTGACGAACACCTTGCCGCTGGGCACGGTGGCCGAAATCGGCACAGCCGCATTCGCCGCGTAGTTCCCGTTGCCCGTGCCGCCAACGACGGTGAGGGTATAGGTTGTGCCGCCCGCGCCGCCCGTCGCCGGGAACGTCGCCGAGATCACGCCGCTGTTGGCCGCGTTGGTGACAGGCGTCGCGCCCGCCACGGTGAAGTAGTCCGCCGCCACGCCCGCGAGGGTGTAGCCCGCCTTGGGCGTGAGGGTGATCGTCGCCTTGTACGCCGTGCTGGCCGCGAACTTGCCGCCGTCAAGCGCCGGGCTCCACGTCACCGTGCCGGTGTATTGCGCCGTTTCCGTGATGGCCGTCACCGCCGTCGCGCCGGTGGCCGGGGCCGTCACGCCCGCGATGGCCTTGAGGTTGACCGCCGTGGGCGCGACGATCTTCGCGTACTTATTCATGTCGGTGACGGTAAAACCGCCGTTGCTTACGACGGTGGCGGGGCTCGAGCCGTCCTTGTTGACCGATACCGTGCACTGATACCCGTTCGGCACGGTATAATCCGGGTCGATGGCTCTGTCGCCGCCCGCCGCCGTAACCGTGCCGCCGTTGACCGTGAGTTTGGCGTTGTCATTGCAGATGCCGTAGCTGACGGGTGCCGTGCCGCCCGTTGCCGTAACCGTGCCGCCGTTGACCGTGAGGTCGCTGTAGAAGTTATAGAGGCCGAAGCTGCCCGCTGTCGCCGTGCCGCCCGTGGCGCTTACCGTTGCGTTGCCATTGACCGTGATGATGGAGCTGTTGCAGGCGATCCCGGTGCTAGAGCTTCCCGTGCCGCCCGTTGCGGTTACGGTTGCGCTGCCGCTGATTGTAAGATAGCCGTTCATCGATACAATGCCATAGCTATCCTGGCCTGTCGGGTTACCGCCCTTGGCGGCCAGGCTTCCCGTGCCGTTAATGGTGAGGTTGATGCCGCTGTCCGCATATATCCCAGTGGCGAAGACGCCTGCACCGCTGTACGTGCTGGTGATCGTGTTCGTGCCCACCAGCGTGAGGGTCACGCTGGTGGATAGCCGCAGCGCGGTGTATGTGCTGGTGGAGAAATTGAAGCCGGTCAGGGTGAGAACCCACGCGCCCGCGCTGCCGGTGACGACCGCGCCCGCGTTCGCCATGAGAGAGGTCACATCCTCGCCGCTTGGGCTGTTTTTGTACAATTTGCCGTCGCTGGCCAGGCACAGCGTGTAATCTATCGGGGTGATCTTCGCGGCCTTATACGCGCCGCCGACGACAAAGCTGCCGTCGCTTATGCCATTCGTGGGGTCCGCGAGGAGCCGGTCCGCCGATACTGAGTATTCGTATCCGGCGGGCACGGTGATGTCGGAAGAAAAAGCGCGCGTGTAGCCCATCGCGGCGACGGTTGCGCCATCGATGAGCGTGACGCTGGACGCGTTGACGCCGCGGCTGCTGCCCGTCGCCACCGTGTCGCCCCCGGTCATCACTACGCCGCCGCTGAAGGTGAGCGCGGTGGCTTCAATGCCGTCGCTGTTGCCGCCTGACGACGTCACCTTGCCGCCTGCGGCTATCAGGCTGCCGGAGCCGGTGATGGTGAGCGCGCCGTTGGCCAGTATCCCGCGTGTGGCGGAGGCTCCGCTGAAGGTGCTGGAGACAACATTGCTGCCGGTCAGAACGAGCGTTGTGCCGTCGGGCAGCGACAGCGCGGTGGCCGCGGCGGTGGAGTGGGTGACGCCGTTGAGGAGAAGGGTTTTGCTGCTTTGCACCCAGGTGTAGGTGCCGCCGCCGTAGGCGACGTTGGTTTCGTTCGAGCTGGAAGTCGTGAACGTCCATGTCGTGCCTGCGGCGGGCGGGGCCGCGCTGGCTGTGATGGGGGCGACGGCCAAAAGGCCGAGGGCCAAGGTCAGGGTGAGGAAGATGCCGAGGATGCGCTTGGTTGCCGATCTCATAATAACATTCCTCCTTGATTGCTTGATTGAACGCGGGAATGTGCCGTTATGCTGTCCGGCCCGGATAGGTGCGCCTCACCATACCGGCATTCCCCCTTTCAGGACGCAAAAAGGCGGCCCCCCCGGAGAGGGAACCGCCTGATGGTCTATTGAGGACAAAACAAAAAAACGGATAGTATCCGCTACGCCTGCCTGCCTGCCTGCCTGCCTGCCTGCCTGCCTATAATTATAGCACATTGCTCCATGAAAGTCAAGACCTTTCGTATGAATTTCACATTGCCGAATCTGCTACACACATTAATTTTAGCACATTTTGCGGGGGAATGCAAGAAAAACTTTTGATGGGGTGCAAGGTTTTTTTGAGGCGGGAGGAGGGCCTTTTTGCGTGAAGAAAAGCCCGCGTTGAACAACAGCGCGGGCCTTATCTAATTTGCAGCAAAGAAGCTTAGAGGATTTGTTATTACACCATTCTTGTACACGGCAAAGTGCAGGTGATCCCCCGTGCTGTTCCCCGTGGAGCCAACGAAGCCTATAACCTGCCCCTTGTAAACTTCCTCGTCCCGGTGCACGGCAATCTGCGAGCAATGGGCGTACAGCGTGACAAAGCCGCTCCCGTGGTCTATCTTGATATAGTAGCCCCAGCCGTAACCCCAGCTATCGGTGCTGTTCGCCACTTCCACGATGCCGTCCGCTGCGGCCAGGATGGGAATGCCCGGATCAGCGGCCAGGTCGATACCATTATGAAATTTGATCTCGCCGGGATTAGTGGGGTTACTGCGCAGTCCGTACTCAGAGCTTATATAATAGTCCCCCGCTTGCATTGGCCAATCCAGAATGTCTGTGCCCTGCCGCGCCGGGTCGCCCTGTAGTATCTCCCCGCCGCCCGGCACATAGCCGCCCAGCAGCCGCGCCCATAGGTCGGCATAGTCCCCGCAGAGAAGCTCGTCCAGTTGCGCCCTCTGGTCGGCATTGAAATGATGATCCCGCGCCATGTCGGCGGCGCTCTTTGTGGCGACGTGGATGGTCAGGGTTCGCTCAATACTATCGCCTATTTGCAAATTCTGGACGCTGAACGTGAAACTGTTCATCTCATTGAGAATCTTCCGCAGCTTATCGGTTTTCTTCTTGTCGAAGGTGGTGACTTCCTCCGGGTCAAGCGGGTCGTTCACGACTTTCACGGCATAGACGGCCAGCACCTGCGGCCAATCAATGGCCATGGTGCCGCCATCGAAGTTGAGGAAGTCGTGCACGTAATTGTGCTGCAATAAATCAAAGCGGTCGTAGTATTCTTTGCTCAACGTCTGCACCACCTGGGGCAGGGACTGTTCCCCGCCGCCAGAAAAGAAGATGCCGAAGGGCGAGGCAATGAGAAACCCGGCCAGGCAGACAATCAGGATAATCACCACGGCAACCCAACCGCCCGCGATGATGGCCTCCACCAATAGCTTTGTTCCCTCTATAGCCGCTTTGATGGCCTTGTATGTGGCCTTGGCAACGTCTTTGCCGCGTTTGACGGCCTGCTCCGCTGCCTGCTTTGTGCGTTGGGCGGTCTGCCTTGCAGCTTTGGCAGACTTCGCCGCCGTCATTGCCGCCTGCTGTCCCTGCCGCGCGGACTGCTGCGCCGTTTTCGCGGATTTCGCGGAGCGGCCAATGGTGCGTCCCGGCTTCTGCTTCGGTGTCCCGGTTTTAGCCTTTCTCTTTGGTTGGCCGGGCTTGCCATTCTGACCGCCGCTGCCGGGAGCGCCGGAGGCGGGTTTATCCGCTGGGCCTGCGCCACGCTGCCGGGGAGCGTTTTTCTTCTTTTGCTGCGCCTTGCGCTTTTGGGCTTTGGCCCGGTCGGGCGCGGCGCTCTCGGCGGGGGCTTGGCTGTTGGGAGCGCCCGGTGCCGATTCACCTGTGCCGGAGGGAGCGCCGGGGCTGTGAGTGTCGCCAGCGGCGGCATCCGTTGCGTCGGCGGGCGGGGCCTGCTGCACTGGCTTTTCCTTGATTTTTTGCCGCGCTCTCTGGTATGTTCGCTGGGCTGCTGTGCGGCCTCGGCTGTCAAGCGTTTGCACGGCTTCCTGCGCCGCGCCCTTCGCCTTTTCCTCCACCGCGTTCCCTGCGTATTCGTTGGGGGAGAAACCCTGCGGCTCCTGCACTTGCCGTGCGGCGGCATCCTTTGCTTTGAGGGCAGCATTTTTCATCTGAACGCCCACATGCGGGTTGGCAGGTGTGCGTGTCTTTATATCCCGCGTGACCTCGCGGGTTTTTATGGTTTTGGGCATGAAATTCTCCTTTCGGACAGCTTGATTTTTCAGCTTGGATACTGTATAATGTTCCGAGTAAACGAATGAGGGGGACATGTATGCCGATAAAAGAAAGCGCCGCAGCGCTCCTGAGACACCTGAGCCAGCTCGCTGACCGCTCCAATGCCAGCGGCGGCGAATTGCACCCGGACTTGCGGGCAGCAATCAACTACGCCGCCAGCATTTTCGCCGGGACCGCGGGCTTCGAGCTTAACATTGACGATGCGGGCATGATCGCGGCGGAGGGCTGCGTGGGCTATCAGCGATTTCTATTGAAATTTGGCGTAATGGAATAACGAAGGAGCCGGATTCTTCCGGCCCCTTCGTTTTTTGGGGGCTATTCCCCCGGTTTCGTGGTCATGAGCCGATACAGCGCCGTGCCGGTTGGGAATTCGTTCTTGAACGGAACAAGCGCCCGCCCGTAGCGGATCAGTCCACAGCCGGGGTCCGCGTTGGTTATATACGACATCTGCTCCGGGGAAATGGACAACAGCCGCGCCAGCTTTTCGCGGTCGCTGGCGGCCTGGTTGAGCATCACAATAAATTCGCTGTTGCTCAACATGGTACTTGCCAAAACGCTGTCCAGCAGGTACTCCACATTCTGCGTTATAGCGGTCGGAAAGGCGTTGCGCTTACGGAACCGCCGCCAGGCCGAATTGAAGAACTCACCGCTGTGGGGGTTCTCGAACACCACATGGGCCTCGTCGATGAAAATGTGCGTCCGTTTGCCCTGCCGCCAGTTTTCTGTCACGCGGTTGATCATCGCGTCGGTTATAACAAGCAGGCCCATGGATTTCAATTGCCTGCCCAGGCCGTATATATCATAAACGATCATGCGGTTTTTGGTATCCACGTTTGTCTGGTGGGCGAACACGTCCAGGCTGCCCTCGGTGAACAATTCCAGGGACAGGGCCAGGTCGTGGGCCTCCGCTTCCGGCTGGGCAAGCAATTCCTCCCGCAGGTCTTTCAGCGTGGGTTGGCGCTTCTTTTTCTTGAATTTTTTGTAGAGGTCGCCCAGGCTGCGATCCAGCAGGGATTTTTGTCGCCCGCCGATGCCCTCATCGTCAAGCTGCTCGAACAGCGACAGGATAAACTCGGATTTCTCGGAGATCGCGTCGCCGTCGCTGTAACCCTCCACCATGTCCAGGGCGTTGATGTGGTCTTTGCTGCCGGCCGCGATGCGGATCACCTCGCCGCCCATGGCCTCAATGAGGGCGGCGTACTCCCTTTCCGGGTCGCATATGAGGATGTCGTCCTCGGTGGCGAGGGCCAGGAAGGTGATCAGCTCCTTCGCGTTGAAGGACTTACCACTGCCGGGCACTCCCAATAGAAAGGCGTTCGGGTTTTGCAGCATGGACTTGTTGCACAGTATCAGATTGCGGGATTTGCTGTTTTCGCCGAAGTACACCCCGCCGTTGTCCTGAATCTCCTGTACCCAAAACGGCATCATCACGGCCAGAGCTTCTGTGGTCAATGTCCGCAGGAAGTGAACCCGCCGCGCCCCGATGGGCAGGGCCGTTACCAATCCCTGCAACTGCTGCCATTTAAGCACAACGATCTCACAGGAGCTGTTCCTGCGGCCTGCTGATATGATGGTGTCCGTGTCGTTGTTCAGGGCTTCGAGGCTGTCCGCGGTGTGGATGATGGTCAGGTTCGCCAAAAACATCCGCTGGTTGCGGCTGAGTAAATCGTCCTGGAACTCCTTGGCCTCGGCGCGCTGCAATTCCATCTCGTAGGGCAGGACGGCAGAATAGTTGTTGGCGATGTTCTGCTTGCGCTGGAAGTTGGCCACGTTGGTTTCCACGCCCATCCGCCGC
>Ga0123353_10017652_pt1 | contig 10506 bp, 8 predicted proteins | sample TergutLab28metaG_3_FD_92763 | JGI IMG/M metagenome (GOLD analysis project Ga0123353, IMG submission 92763) | Labiotermes labralis P3 segment gut microbial communities from Petit-Saut dam, French Guiana - Lab288 P3 | ecosystem: Host-associated > Arthropoda: Insects > Digestive system > Gut ... | reverse complement strand
CAATGTAAACATATTCTAGTGAATAACCACAAGAAATACAGTGGACCCATGCACAGAGCATATAAGGACTTAATAATGCGGCACTAATTTGTGTGTACAACACAGTGGAGAGAAGACTACACACACACACACGCACACCAGGAACAAGAACTCCCAGACACCCAAGAAACTGAGGAGGAATACTAGAAAACCACTTCCATGTAAGTACTATTTTCCCACTATCTTAGATACATAAAAACAGAGGCACACACCACAAAGTTTACTGATTTCTACATTTCACACAATTGTTCTCTCTCCCGTAGAAAACCAAATGCACCAAGCTTACGTGCACATAGCAAAACCCTGGAGGCAGATAAACACCCCCTCCGGGAACAAGAAATTCCGAAGATTAAGGAGATGTCAGACTAACCAGTCCCACAAAAACCACCCCCTCCCCAACATAGGAGCATATAAGATACCACACCTACAATCACAGTTTCCTCCCAACTCTATACCTAACTAACCGAAAGGATCCACACCCAGCTACCTATAAATCCATTCATGCAATAGACATCCCACCAAACTTAGCTTAACAAACGCACACAAATGATGATGATGATGATGAGATCTCAACATTGACATGTGGTTTATGCATATTATATATAACTCTTATAGCAAGAAAGTTGTCAATACCTGATATAAACACCTTCATTTAGCGATATATTCGTAGTTGTGTTTTTGACTGAATTTACCTCACCTTATAGTTTAACCCTTAGCCGCTGAACAACGTATATATATATATATATATGTCGCAAAGTGAGCCCCTTAAATAGCCGAACGGCCACTAAAGTGGCCGGGGTGGGATTTAATTCCGGCGTCAAAGGGTTAAACACATAACGGGGATGGCACACCTCAAAAAAAAAAGCTAGTGTAGATACATAGTACCATAGACTGGAGATATAGGTATTTGATTAAAATGCAGTATTGGCAAGCCCTCAGTATGCATTTAATACCATGAGTGGGAGCTGTTGACTTCTGGGGAATGATACAAGAATTGAAATGTTGGAAATTGAAGGTACAATGTTCTCACTCTGTAGGTTACCTCATCTTTTAATAGTTGAAAGTTCCTGTGTGGACTGTTGTTTAAGGATTAGCATTAAAAGTTAATATACCTGGCAAATACATGTGATAAATTTCTGCCTTAGCTGAGAATTCATGCTGCATGCGCTCAGCAGTATGGCGCCTTCCGTCACAAGTAGGTGGAGCACTAGATGAAGTGGCTGAACGTGGAGGAGTGGGTGATCTGCCCACTTTGGAACTAATTTGCCAATTAGACACTGAACCTTGTGGTCAAGATGTAAAAGTGACATGTTTCCATCCAACTGATGGATCAAAAGCTGCATCTGTTGTGGATAATAAATTTGTGATATGGGACCTGAACCATGGCACCATTGCTAAGGTAACAGTTGTGTGTGTGGATATGTAATTGGACAAAGAAAGTAGAGGCATTTATTTAAACTTAAAATGTACCTTTGAACTGTACCCAAAAAGGGCTACAAACCTTTCCCTCTTTCTGTTAGCAGAACTAGAATGGTTACCAGTAGTACCAAAGAATGGTATTGGAAGTGGACCTTAACCCCTCTCGGAATACCTATGTTATAGGTGAGAGGATTACATTAAAGTGGATCTTAATGAAATACAATGTGGCTCAGGATATGGACAAATGGCAGGCTGTTGTGAGCATGGTAGTGAACCTTTGTGTTTGATAAAATGCAGGAAGTCTCTTGGCTACTTGGGGAAATACGAAAGGACTCCATGCCATGGTGTTAGTTAAGTGGTCCTAAGCTAGTTTCATCCATCATCTGTCCTCACAGCCTCTTTCCACTTTTTTCTCAGTTACTGTCAGTATATTTATAGGCATTACTTCTCACGTAATACATTCCTGAAGGATATTTTTCAGTTTTATCTGAAAGATGTGTTAGTTTGTAGTTTTATTAGAATTTTTCTGTTGCAGGTGATACAGTCAGGAATTCTTGAAGGAAAGGGTCAACCTCGCTTCACAACTGGCAAGTGGAATCCTCACCATGGCTGTTCTCAGTTTGTAACAGCCAATGATGGACATGTTAGAAGTTGGGACCTCCGAGTACCTTCAGTTCAACCAGCTTGGACTGTTGAAAATGCTCACAGCCAGTTGGTCAGGTGATGACAAATACATACCTTCTGTTTCCTGTGATGTTCAGTCTTATGTGATGGAGAAGCATATACAGATCTAATTGTGTGAGAGTTCTTAAATATTGTGTGTTTAATAAACATTTGTTGTAAAGAAGTACTGAAAACAAGCAAACTTTATATTTGTGTCTTCAAGAGTTTATGTCATGTTTATGGTATTTCAGGGATAGGAACATTGGTATTGTCTGTTCTTGATTCATTCTGTCATAAATCATGATTTATGATGTTCTGAAATATTGCATTCTTTGAATGGTGCATACTGTTTTTTTGGCCTTGGTTTTTAAAATTGAAAAAAACACAGTTTAAACAGCTGTTACTGCATATGCTGTTATTAAACTTCATTATAATTCTGACTTTAGATGTTGCTGTAATCTCTCACTCACATAGGGCTCTTTTCTCAGGGTATGGGTGGCTGGATCATATGCTATTTAGTGGCAAGATTTGGATGTGGTGAGTGCATGCATGCCTCCAGTATACCGTCATGGCATGGTGGTTAGGCATAGGGACACTTTACTTTATAAGTCATGTTACAGCTACAGTAAATATGTCAGAACTATGTGCTGCATGTACTCTTGCCATACAGAGAAAGACATGACTGCAGTGATCGATCACTTTTAAGACATATAATTAGAGTGGTCGTGGTATGGAGCATTTTAGTATTGGGCTGATAATATTTAGAGACCTATGATACCAATTGTAGTATGTGACATACCATGTAGGGACTTGGACTTCAACCCAAATAAACAGTACTACATGGCAACATGTGGGGATGATGGCTACAGCCGTTTCTGGGATGTGCGTAACCCATCAGAACCTGCTGTTGCCAGAGCTGATCATTCTCATTGGTGAGTTAGAGCAAATATTATTCATTTCTATTTTAAGGTGAGGGAATTTAGGAAAGTAATTTTAAATTGTTGTGTAACTCACAAGAGAATATACCACTCAGAGGTTGACTATCAGAGTGCTTATGATTTAGTAATAACGATGCATGAAAGTAATTGGAGGCACACGTAATCATTGACCAATAGAAGATTATTAGAGGTTACAGTGATGATATAACAGTAGAAATTTGGAATCCCCTGAATGGCATGATGCAGAATGCATCAAATGTTCCAGTATAGTGGTTGATTTTGAGAGATTCTAGGCTTAAATCTAAGCTCAAGAGGTTCGCTGTACTGAGATTTATTTATACAAACACACATACATATTACAGCACACACTTCTTGTTATGGTTTCCTGTAAAGGATTATTGTGATAATGTTTGTGCATTACAGTGTAGGTTCTCCACTCATTAGCAATTACCAGGGGGGTGGAATAATATGTTAAGAGGCTAGCTGAGTATTGCAATACAATGTATTTCAGATCTATTTTCTTAATTTTTAGAAATAATTGTTCTCCTTGTGCTGTAGTTATATCTGGAGAGGGGAATGTAAATTGTGGTCAAAAACCTAATGATGGAAATGAAAGAAAGTGCTGTGTCCGTTAGAGAAAGTGGAAGTGTTAGATATTTTGTACAGGGCACAAGTATTGGTGTGACGAGGACACCATTATGATATAAATCAACATTTCATTTCATTTTATTTTATCAAGAAAAATGAAGACAGGGGACACTCGTCTGTCGCCTTACATGATAGTCACATTGTGGAAGGTATAGTGCAAGTCAAGTTTTGCACAGTCCTGTATTGAGTATACATGTGGCCAACTGTATATTTATATACAAGGAAGTACAATTGAAACCCCCAACTCCAACACTCTGCAACATAACCAACTGTAGCATGATTGCCTAACTGCCTGTATTATCACCCAGCAGTATTTTTTCACCATCTTGTTCTCATTGCACGTGCATTCCCACAAGTAAACGTTCAGTGTACATTGTAAAAATTTTTTTCTTTAAATCTAAAGTTGTTTTTAAGTCAGGTAGTATTTTTAATAAGACAGTAAACTCATGGGCTTCATTTCTTTCATATTTACATGCTCTTTAACCTTTTTCTTAGCTATTAATTTTCAGGTTTTTAATAACACTTCAGTGTCTTATTATAATCATAATGTACATTGAGCTAACAAACATAGTGTCTGTGTGGTTTTCAGGGTCTGGAGTATCCGTTATAACCATTTTCATGATCAGTTGGTATTGACATCTAGTAGTGATTCACAAGTGATCTTAACCAGCATTGCTTCAATTTCATCTGAACCCATTTTTCACATGGCAGATGATGAACCACACGTAGGGGACGCAGTGCCTGATACGCACAAAGAGAAGTAATTACATTTAATGTTATATATATTCCTCGTAGATATCTTATACACACTGTTTCATTTCCGACTACAACACAGTGTTCAGTCTTTGCACTCCTCGCCTAATTCGTCAGTAAATGGTACACATATGTACATTGGTATCATACAACTGTTAATTGATATGTAATATTATTAAAATTATAGAGATTAAGATATAAGTTAAGATATTAGAATGATGATTTGAAGCAAACACTGAAACATTTCTGTTGCTGGCTTCATGTGTTGACTGTCATTAATATTTCTTAGCCTAACAGTCATCATGCAAGGACAGGTCTAGTAAGGTAAAATTTAATTCTTTGCTGTTTGTGTGCAAGAAATGTCCAGATAAGTGTGCTACCAGAGGATTGGGTTATTTACTTTTCTGCATCTGTAACTATAGACAACTGAAAATTGTTCTGAAAATTACGGTTTAAGTTCAAGTAGGACATTTTTACAATTTTGGTCCCTGCACATGTGATAACGCTCTTTTCGAAATTGTTGTTCAGTTTGTTGTCAAACTGGATAGCACTGCTAAATATTTATTATATGTATTTATTTATTTTTGGCTTTAGGTTGGAGGATGGTGTGTTGGCAACATACAATGAACATGAAGATTCTGTTTACAGTGTTGAATGGTCATCAGCTGACCCATGGACATTTGCGTCTCTTAGCTATGATGGCCGGTTAGTGATCAGCAAAGTACCACGTGCTGAAAAATATATGATCCTTTTGTGATCCTATACTTTTGTATAATAAGGATAGGTCAGGGACAAATATTTATCCAAGTAATAATCTGTAGAAGCATGTTGGTAAGAAGCTGAATACAGTGTATGCTTTGCTGAAGGGAAATGAAAGTATGAGAACAGACTGTCAGCATGTAAATGTAATTCCATATTCATGTACGTAATGTACATAAATTTATTCATGTATATATTTATAATAATTTGCATGTTATTCTTAATATTGGTGGTAAACTAAGTGTGTGGAATTTATGTGTGTGTATGTATGTTCTTGCTACATTAATGTGTTAGTAAACATATTTTGAAGGTAGTGTAACCTTAGTTTCTGTTTGTAACCACATATATTGCAACACTGAACACCCCTCACCACCCTACCCGGTTCACAGTCATAAATTTCAGGAAAATATCTATGCAGAACTTTCACCATCCTTGTGGACGATTATAGACCACTGATTTTTCAGATAATGAATTCAGGAAAAAAATTGTCATCTAATATTTGGGCAGGAACACAACTACTTTGTATATAAGGTGAGGAGTGGGATTTCAATGCATGTCTCCTCACGATATATTTTATATTTTTGTTTGGTGCTACTTGTGGAGGTATGAAAATATAAAAAAGCAGTATACAACTCCCTACCATCTTACCAAAACGGGTTTTTTTTAACTCTCGCAGTAATTTTTTTTTTTGTAACACTCATCTGTGAGTGGTCTGCAATTATTTCCACAGAGATTTATCACTGGGCACAGGTCATCATCACATACGTTGGGGAAAATAGCCTGTATCCACAGATTACATTGCACAATACATCTCGTAACCGTGGATTTAGAACACTCGCTTTGTAGAATCTGTGAGTTTGGGAACGGTCATCAAGGTTTGGGTTGTGCCTGCCATATTTTTTTGTCTGTGCCATCGATGAAACGTTAGATTGCACTGTACAATTTTTGCGTTCGTACGTGTAAGAAGTAGAACTTGGTAAGAAACGGTAAGTGTGTTGGTATGTTTAGTTACCTACGCAAATGTTTATATATTGTACTTGCTGCATACATTTATGGGTACAAAATGTGTACGTGACTAGATGAGTGTTATAATAGTTCATATCATATAATAATTATCGTAATAGATAATGCTAATGACATATGGGAGATGTATATCTATATAATACTGCATATCCGGGAAAGATATCAACCAAGTTCATTTCCAGTTGACCGATCTGAACAAAGGTCAATTCTTCGTTGATTGGCTGAATGCCAAAGTAGTGTTACATAGCACATTAAAGACAACCGTGGTTTAAACATACTAGACTTGATTCAATAGCTTTGCAAATTTGTTTAGAAAACCAAGAATTATTTTATGTGTGAAAGTTTTTAGCCATCCTAATATGCAAAATTGTAAGTGGTTAAGTTATTTTTGTATAAGACAACATTGTTTTAATAACTAAATATTGTTGTGATTGATGCCAACTATAAACTATATGTTTACTTAATAAGTTAAGTTGTTAGATGAACTGTTTGGTTTCATAATGAAAGTGTTTTCAATAATGCATTCTAGATGGCTGAAAAATCTGTGCAAAAGATACCCAAGCCCCAATTGAGAGGATTGCTAGCATCTAGTATGAAGTTTCATCTTCCTGCAGCACTTGCCCTTAGTGCTGTTGCTACAGTTTTATTCAAGATTTTCTATGTGGATGCCCGGAAAGTTAAATATGCAGAATTCTACAAGTGAGTATAATATTAAGCCTGTTCATATTTTATAGAACAGCAATTTCTCCAACCACATAATGTACTAGGAGACATGTTGCATTATGCACAGGGATTTTAACATTGGTTTCTGGTAAGCAAAGTAGAAGAGTGTACAGTGTGTTGTATTTGAATATAATTGTTGTATTTTCATTTTTCAGGAATTATGATGCAGAGAAAGATTTTGAAAGGATGAGGAAAGCTGGTGTATTCAAGAGTTGTTAATCTAATGAATCACTATCAGTTGTGAATAGATGTTTTGTAGGTATGTTGTAGTGTACTGGAAAAATGAATTCAAAAGTGTGTGAAGTGTTCAGAATGTGGAAAAGAACATTGTCATTTTGTGTAATTATGTTTTGTCATGTTTTCATAAAGTTGTATTAAATTTTTTTGAGACTCATACAAGCTTGTTGACTGATGTTTTAATGGGCTGTGTTTTTCCTTTACAGATGGGTGAGTTAATTCATAATTGCAAATTTGTAGGCAGGGTTCTAAACTGAATAAAAACCAATGGCCATCTTCTGATATTGGTGTCATATGTACATATTTGTCAATAAAAACCATCTTCACTGTCATGGTGAATATTGTGTAATTGTAACCTATGGAGCATATGTGAATGCATTCCAACCCCCATTATGTGTTGCTGTGTGTAACAGCCCTGGCAGGGGTTAAATGACGTCATCGCGGCCGCGGCGTTCATATTACTTGTACAGTTGGCAGGTCAATATGTCTCGATGAAATATTTTAGTGTGTATGTGTTGTTTTGGATGAAGAGAGTTCTCACTGAGTCCTGACCCGTATAATGTAGTAAGTTTAAAACACGCTGACTGTGTGTACCATGTATCAAAGTCGGGGCGTATACAATTACATGCAGTAATGGAACAAAACAGAATTGCAGACGCTAGAAAATGGGTGTAAGAATTTTTGGTTACTTCTGATTAACTGTGATCCCGCTTATGCAGTCCTGGAGGTACAGGTTACATAGGTTTCTTTTTCGTGTGTGTGTGTGTAATCCAATGGAGCAATGGCAGACGTGACTCCTACCAATAGAACGCTTCCATTTTCTTATTTCAACCTGTCGTGTGGCGGGAAGGATACCCATAATTCCACTGATTGATTTGCGCATGTCAGTTCGGAGCATTGCAAATGGCGGCTCTTGTTATTGTTCCATGGCGTTTATGACTTCGTCCAAATTATGCCCGCTTTTTCTTCGTTTGTAGGTAAGATGTGATAAGTTGTGAAAGAATTCAATGCAATGGATGTATTTTACTTTTATTGTGACTGACGCAAGGTAGGTATCGTGTTTTTTAACGCCGTATATGGTAGTCTAAAATTGGGGTAAGGAAAGATTTTCCATCTTCATGGGATCGGTTTTCGAATCTAGGATGAATAAATTAGACATGAATTTAGGTTTTTCCGATACTTGAAAAGGTTTTTAAGGTGTTTGGGTTGTTGGGTGTTAATTTTATGTGTGTTTAGTAGTTATTTTGGTCGTCAAAATAATGTTGTATGTAGTTTTGACGGAAGTTTCCGAGCATGCTGCAGAAGCGGATTTTCCACTCCCCCATGTCACAAAATGGAGGTCGGATTCCCCTTGAACGCTTGTTCGCAAAGCATTAAGCACTAGTGCCCATTATAGATGTTAATATTATTGTGGATCTTGTTGTGTTTCCCTTTAAAATATGTAAATGTGAACGGTTTACGAAATTCGTGCAAAAGTGATATATTCAACATAAATGTGCTTAGATATCCCGTCGTGGGTATACTTTGATGCATAACATGGGAGGTTAAGGAATGGACTGGCGTTAACTTAAGACTATTGGGAGGTTTGTATTTTTAATCTTTCGTTATGTTTGTGTTAATAGATACTAAAAAGACAGTTATAATTATTCGATTAGGAATTACAGGCATTTTTAAAATTCCAACTTTAATGTCAGTTTGACGTCAAGTTCATTGAGAAAAATGTGTTGAAACTGACCCGCAGGATAATGTGTTCTTAAAGTATATTTTCAGAGTTTCGATTATTTCACCCTTTCAGTTTGATTGAATTGCCAATTTTATGTATCTCGATCGCATAAATATGCAGAATTGCCGTAGTTCAGTGACTAGGATGATATCTGTTATCCTTGATGACAATTTTGAAGGTGTGGAATAGGTTTTTATGTGCAAGGATCAAGTTTTTATAGATAAGTAGCTTCTGAAAGCATTGAGGATGTTTGTGTTTGTGGTAGCAACGATGTAGCCCATGTTTCAGTGTTTTTTATGATTAACTCTGCTTTAAGTGACTGCAAGAACATAATTAGTGCGCAAAGTAAATACACATTTTTAGATGTTATATAGTATTTAGAAGCAGCTATGCTATTAAATTATTAGTGGGTTTGTGCGGCATATTTGATATTTGTATTCGGTGTAATGTGATATTGTACATTGGAGTTTATCAGTGAATGGTTTCGCATTTTAAGTTAGTGGGTGATCAGAGTGTATATGTGTGTGTGTGTATATATATACTGTACCAGTTGATGATGGTGAAAAGAATGTGGTTTTTGTGTAAACGGTTTAGTCCGTATGTCATGCAGCATGTGTATTATGTGCTGCAATATTTATGTTTTTAATGAGTCACATTTTTGTTTGATATGAAACTGGGCTTCCGTTTGTTGACTTATTTCATATAGTGCATCAGTTTATTATAGACAAGCACACACATAAGCAGTATGGTGATCTAGTACCTTCCCACATAACATTGGGCTGCACAGGTGGAATTATTGGTTGCTCCTCCCATAAAATTGCATGCAGAAATGACTTACATATAGCCTAATACATTACAAGTGAAACTGATTACAGCAGTTGGTGGAAGTAACATGTGCTGTTGGGTGTCAGATTTTCACACTTAGCACCAGTTTTATTGTTACTGGACAGATTAGCTGAATGATAATTGAAAAGTGATGGAATTAAATGTTGACTATTCTCTCAGAAAATTTGTCATTGACCTTGAGTGGGGACCAGTTTGGAAGTTTATTAAACTTACATGAGGAAACCACACAGTATAACTATAAATGTTGTACAGTGGTGTCAGCAGTGCAACTGTAATAGTAGACCATTTACATAATGTGTTATAATGTGAATCAAGTTTCATTTGTTGTGTAGTAGGTTTGTGTCAGTTCTACTAGTAGTCTGGAAACTGCTTGAACTTCCCTGATTGGAAGAATGTCCAACATTAGAGCCTATGTCTCTCATAGATTTCCAATGAGACATTAACACTGTAACATCATAATTTGTTTTTAATTGGGTTTTGCTTTTAAAACCACTGATTGCTTCTGCTGTTACACATTTTTCACATCTTATCTCTAGGTCAGACACTGCAGTTTGTTTATTATATGCTGTACATGGGTTTTAAGTGAAATGTTGAGGCATGGGACGTGGAATACTTTGTATGTTTGGAAAGTAAGTGTGCACTTGCTGTTACTAGATCATGTTGCAAGTACTACCAGTTCTCCTATATTTGTGTTGTTGTAGAAGAGAGTAGTGTACAAAAATGCACACACAGGTT
>Ga0123353_10017651_pt1 | contig 10506 bp, 8 predicted proteins | sample TergutLab28metaG_3_FD_92763 | JGI IMG/M metagenome (GOLD analysis project Ga0123353, IMG submission 92763) | Labiotermes labralis P3 segment gut microbial communities from Petit-Saut dam, French Guiana - Lab288 P3 | ecosystem: Host-associated > Arthropoda: Insects > Digestive system > Gut ... | reverse complement strand
GAACCGCTTTCCGTACGCCAGCGGGCATTGCCTGGTGGCGCCGCTGGCGCACGTCGGCGAGCTGGGCGACCTGAACGACGAGGCCATGCTGGAGATCATGCGGCTGCTTCGCGACACGCAGGCGGTGCTGGCCCAGTCGCTGCGGTGCGAGGGGTTCAACGTGGGCGTGAACATCGGCCGCTGCGCCGGCGCGGGGTTGCCGGGCCACCTGCACGTCCACCTCGTGCCCCGCTGGTCGGGCGACACCAATTTCATGAGCGTCCTGGGCGGTGTTCGCGTGATCCCGCAGACGCTCGAGACCCTGCGTGACCAGTTCCTCCAGACGGCCGGCGACCTGGGACTGCCCCGGACGACGCCGTAGCCGGACCGACGGAGAAATTTGCGTCGTTTGTCCGCGGGGCATTGACAGGTCCTCCGGGGTGCGGTACTATCTTGTGTTCGCTGGGAAGCGACTGGTTGTGATGGTAATGGGAGAGGAGTCTTAGCCATGGCGAAACGGAAGGATGCAATGGCGTTGTTTGAAGCCATTAGCAAAACCAAGGCTAAGCCGGGCGGGCAGGTGCTTCCGCCGCATGTGGGCATTCAGCCTCAACCGGTTAAAGCCGAGTCGCGGGCGGTGTTGTATGTTCAACCGACGTCCGGTGGTGAGTCGGCCGAACCGGGCGACGGACCCCCGGCGGGGCCTGTGCCCTCGGTGAGCGCCACGCGCGGCACATGGGTCTCGGATGCCCAGGACCGGGCTCAGTCCGAGCCGTTGACCGGTTCGTACGAACCGGACACCGGACCCGTTGTGGCGGGCCGGGCCGAGGTGGACCGTCCCGCGCCGGCGAAAATGCCGGAATCGGAGACGACGCCCGCTGTCGTGAAGCTGCCCAAACCGGCGGTTACGGTCAAGCCTCCGTCATCGGGCGGCGTTCCGATGGTCCGGGCGGCGGTCTCCGCGCCCCCGGCGTCGCGGGGCGGCGTGGGCTTCGGACCTTCCACACCGCGACTGGTGGCCATGGTTCTGGCGGCGGCGCTGGTGATCGGCGGCGGTGTCTGGTACGTGGCCCGATCGGGCGCGGTACAGGATGATTCCTCGCGGAATCAGCACCAAGCCGCCGCCGACGGAACGCAAGCGGGCCTGGGCGTGCATGAAGAGTTACCGCCCCCGCCGCCGGAGATTGTGCCGGGCAAGTATTACATGGTGGTTCAGGACACCGGTGGCGGCGAGGAGAAGCACAGGCAGGCGGCGATTCAGATCGCCGAATGGTTGACGAAGCGGGACATTCCCGCCGTCGCTGGCCAGGGTACCAACGGCCATTGGGGCGTGTTGGCCTGTCGGCCGTTCGACGAACGGCCGTGGCGCGAGGACGCTAACGGCAAACCCGCGTACAGCCGGGAGGCCGAGGCGTTCGCCCGAGACATTGAAAAACTGGGAAAAGAGTATTTCGACCAGACCCGGACGTACAAATTTAACCAGACCAACAGCAAGGGCGTGTTTTCGCCCTTCTTCGTGCCGGTGCGAGTCAACAACTGACTCACGGACGCATGAAAACGCCCTTGTGGCGTGAACTAGCAGGAGCAAGACCCGATATGTCGATGGATAGAACACTGAAGATTCACGGCGGCATGAAGAGTAACCGTAGCGTGCTGGGCCGCGCCGAACGCATCGCCAAGATGGCCGAGGACGGCAAGTTCGACATGGAGAAATCCAGCCCGCTGGGGCTGCCCAAGTTCAAGGTCCGCCACTCCAAGGCCGGTCAGAAGGTCAAGAAGGCTGCCGAAGAAACGGCCGAAGGCGCCGCCCCCGCCGCTGGGGCCGCTCCCGCCAAGGGCGCCGCCGCCCCCGCCGCCAAGGGCGCAGCCCCGGCCGCAAAAGCCGCCGCCCCGGCCGCGAAAAAGAAGTAACGCTCGCGACGATATCGCGAAGGCATTGTGCAGGGATATGGCTTTGCCTCTTTGCGCTGTAGAACGTGGAAAATAAGGGAACGTTCGTTTTATGGTTCCGCGTTCCACAGCGCAAAGAGGCAGAGCCATATCTACATTGTGTCGAATGAGGAAAGAGGAACCCTATGAAAAAATCACTCACCATCGCCGACCGCATGGCCAAAATTGACGCGTCGGGTATCCGAAAGGTGTTCGACCTCGCGGCGAAGCTGAAAGACCCGATCAACCTGTCGATCGGTCAGCCAGACTTCGACGTGCCCGCTCCGATCAAGCAGGCCGCCGTTGACGCCATCTTCGCCGGACACAACAAGTACACGCAGACGCAAGGGACCGAGGCGCTGCGGGCCTCTATCGCCGCCAACTGCCGACGCGAGTTCGGCTGGTCGGACGACCGGTCGTACCTGGTCGCCAGCGGCGTCAGCGGGGCGCTCATGCTTGCCGTGCTCACCACGGTCAATCCGGGCGACGAGGTCATCTTCCTTGATCCGTACTTCGTCATGTACGCCCACCTGGTGAATCTGTGCGGCGGCGTGAACGTTCCCGTTCCGACCTACCCGGATTTCCGCGTGGACGTCAACCGCCTTGCCGACGCGATCACGCCGCGCACGCGGCTGCTCATCATCAACTCGCCCGCCAACCCCACCGGGGCGGTCTACAGCGAGGACGAACTGCGGGCCATCGCCGACCTGGCCGCCCGGCACGATCTGCTGGTTATCAGTGACGAAATCTACAACCTCTTCTGTTACGACAGGCCGTTCACGTCCATCGCCCGCTTCCATGAGAACACGCTGCTGATGCGGGGGTTCTCGAAAAGTTACGCGATGACCGGCTGGCGGATGGGCTACGTCACGGGACCGCGGCCGATCATCGAGAAGATGACGATGCTCCAGCAGTACAGCTTCGTGTGCGCCCCGAGCATGGCCCAGGTCGCCAGCGTGACGGCGCTGCAGACCGACATGAGCAACGAAGTGGCCGCGTACAAGAAAAAACGCGACATGGTGTACGACGTCCTGGGCCCGACGCTGGGCCTGGTCAAGCCCGAAGGCGCGTTCTACGCGTTCTGCCCCGCCCCCGGCGGCGACGCGTCGGCGTTCTGCAAGCGGGCGATCGAGAACAATGTGCTGATTATTCCGGGCAATGTTTTCAGCGCCCAGGACACGCACTTTCGAATCTCCTACGCGACCAGCGACGCGAAACTCGCGCAGGGGTTGGAGATTCTGGTGAATCTGTCGAAGTAGACCAGGTGACAATTCGCGGTATTCGCGTAATTCGCGGCAAAAAAAGGAACATCGCACATGCTATCGCACATGGATTTGAACGGGACGTGGAAGATTCGCTGGGCCGACGGGCAGCGGGGACGGATGGAATTCGCCCAGCGCGACGTGGCGGACATGGACAAGTATTTCGACGCGACGGTTCCGGGCGAAATTCACTTGGACCTGTGGCGGCAGGGCGTCATCGCCGACCCGTACGTCGGGACCGGCGTGCTGGCCTGCCGGTGGGTCGAGGAGATGCTCTGGAGCTACCGCCGCGCGTTCTCCGCGCCCGCCGACGCCCGCGCCACCGGCGCCCGCGCGTGGCTGGTGTTCGACCAGCTCGACCTGGCCGCCACCATCGTGCTCAACGGGAAAGAAATCGGCAAGCACGCCAACGTGTTCTACCCCTGCCGCGTCGAAGTGACGGGGCTGCTGCGCGAGGGCGACAACGTGCTGGCCGTCCATGTGGAAAGCGGACTGTACGATGTCAGTGACCGCCAGGGCGAGGGGTACAACGGTTCGCTGGACCAGAAACTGCACAAACGGCAGTGGCTTCGCAAACCGCAGTGCCAGTTCGAGTGGGACTGGTCGCAGCGATTGATTAACGTGGGCATCACGGGTCCCGTGCGGCTGGAATGGACCACCGACGCGGTTCGGGCCGACCGCCTGGTTCCGCTGGTGACGATGGCGGAAGACCTGCATTCGGCCCGTGTGCAGGCGAGGCTTCATGTGGTCGGTCTGGGGGCCGAACCGACGCCCGCCAGACTGACTGTGGAGGTGGTCGAAACCGGACAGCGGGCCTCGTGCGACGCGACGGTTTCACCGGGAGAGGGACACGTTTCCTGCGAATTTTCCGTGGAAAATCCGCCGCTCTGGTGGCCTGTCGGGCACGGCGATCAGCCGTTGCAGACGCTCCGCGCGACGCTGGAGGTCGATGGTAAAACAATCGCCGACAAGACCAGCCGATTGGCGTTTCGGCGCGTGGTGTTCAATCAGGACCCGCATCCGGTCGACGGGCGATACTTCATCATCGAGATCAACAACCGGAAAATCTTCGCCAAGGGCGGGAACTTCGTGCCGGCGGATCAGATTTTCATGCGGGCCGACCGCGCGCGGTACGAGACGCTGGTCGACCGCGCGCTGGAGGCGAATTTCAACATGCTGCGCATCTGGGGTGGAGGACTGTACGAGGGTGACGATTTTTGCGACATCTGCGACCGTCGCGGTGTGATGGTCTGGCAGGAGTTCATCTTCGCCTGCGGAAAATACCCTGCCACCGACCAGGCCTTCCACGATAACGTCCGCGCCGAGGCCCGCTACAACGTGCGGCGGCTGGCGGAGCATCCCAGCCTGGTGATCTGGTGCGGAAACAACGAAATGGAATGGGGCAACTGGGACTGGGGCTATGGCACGCACGGCACGATCATGCCCGATTATTCGCTGTTCCACCTCACGCTTCCCCGCATCGTCCGCGAGGAGGACCCGACGCGGTTTTACCTGCCCAGTTCGCCGTATTCGCCCGACCTCCGCACGCCCGGCGATTTCCATGCCGGCGACCAGCACCCCTGGGGCGTGGGCATGTGGAATCCCGATTTCCGCCTCTACCGAACGTATGACTGCCGGTTTCCGAACGAGGGCGGGTGGCTGGGACCGACCGCGCTTCCGACGATGCGCGCCTGCCTGGAGGGCGGACCCGAAACCGTCACCTCCTTCGCGTGGCAGATTCACGAAAACGCCATCGAAAGCTGGCAGGAACCGGGCATTCCGCAGACGCAGTTCGAACTCTGGCTGGGCAAGACGTTCCGCGAAATGAGCGTCGAGGAGTACACCTTCCGCGGCGGGCTGCTCCAGGGCGAGGCCCTGCGGGAGTACTGTGACAATTTCCGCCGCCGCATGTTCGACACCGCGTCGGCGATTTTCTGGATGTACAACGACACCTGGCCGGCGACGCGGTCGTGGACCATCGTCGACTACTACCTCCGCCGCACGCCGGCGTTTTGGGCGGTCCGGCGGGCGATGCAGCCGGTGAGCGTCGTGACGGTGTTGGAAGGCGAGCAGGTGGTCGTCTTCGGTGTCAACGACACGCCCCAACCGGTGCGGGCCCAGTTGCAGTACGGCGTGTTCGCGCTGGCGGGCGGCTATCCGCTGGATCGAACCGCCGAGGTCATGCTGGCCGCCAACGCGTCGACGCGCCTGGCGACGTTCCCTGCCGCCGACTGGACCGACCGTATGGCCACCATGGCCTTCGCCATCCTTCGGCAGGACGGACGCGACGGGGCCGGGTGCGACGGGAAGGTCATCTCACGTGGCAAACTCTTCGAGCCGCTTTTCAAGGACCTCCGCTGGCCCACACCGCGGGTGAGCGTCCGCGTGGAAAACGGCCTCGCCATCTTCACCAGTCCCACGTACGTCTGGGGCGTCTGCCTGGACCTGGACGGCGAACACCCGCTGGCCGACAACCTGTTCGACCTCTACCCCGGAATGGAATACGCGATTCCCTGGTCCGGCACAACGCAACCCAAGGTGCTGTGGACGGGGAACCTGGCGTAGACTTTTTTGCCGCGAATTACGCGAATGCCGCGAATTGTCTCACAAACAGTTCGCGGCATTCGCGTAATTCGCGGCAAAAGGGCAAACCATTGGATTTCCGCCGCCGACCGTGCAATAATGGCGGCATGTCGAGCCCGGCTGCGAAAAATGTCCTGCTCGTTACCGCGTCGGTGGGGGCCGGTCATAATCAGGTGGCCCGGACGCTCCAGGATCGTCTGGAGTCGGCCTGTCCCGATGTGCGTGTTGAGCGGATCGACCTGATGGAGATGTGTCCGCGATGGTTCCGCGTCTACTACGCGGGCGGGTTTGAATACTCCATGGCGCACACGCCCTGGCTGTACGGGCTGGGGTTTACGCTGAGCAACACGCCGCATCGCCCCGGGCGGTCGTGGCGGGAATGGCCGAGGCTGACCGTCGAACGCTGGGTCAACCGGCGGTTCGTACGGCACGTGCTGGACAACGCGTACGATTTGATTCTTCACACGCATTTCCTGGCCGCTCCGGCGTTGGAGAAACTGGTCGAGTCCGGGCGGCTGACCGTTCCGCAGGCGACGATTGTCACGGACGTCGAGTCGCATCGCTGGTGGTACTGCCCGGCGGTGCGGCGGTATTACGCGCCGTCGGACTACACGGCCTCGATCGTGCGGCGGTGGGGGATCGACGACTCGCGCATCGTCGTCAGCGGCATGCCGATTCATCCGAAATGGACGGCGGCGGTGGACCGCGAGCGGGTGTGTGCGGCTTGGCATTTTCCGGCGGACAAAAAGATCGTCACGCTGACTGGCGGAACGTCGTTCACCGTCGGTCCGATTGTCGAAATTGCCCGCCGCCTGCTGGCTGCCCGTGCGGACCTCACGCTGGCCGTGCTGGCGGGACGGAACAAGAATCTCCTGGGAGACCTCAGCCGTCTGCCCGAAGCCGGCACGCGGCTGTTCCCCGTTCCCTTCACCGACCGCGCCCACGAATTGGTCGGCGCGAGCGACCTGATGATCACCAAACCCGGCGGAATCACGACGGCCGAGTGCCTCGCCACTGGGACGCCGATGGTCTTCCTCAACCCCGTTCCCGGCCACGAAGCCGGCAACGGGCGTTTCTTCGAGCGCGAGGGGGCCGGCGTCATCACGCGCTCGGTGGAGCACCTCGTGACCACGGTCGCCTCCCTGCTCCAGGACGACACCCAACGCGCCGCCATGAAAACCGCTGCCAAGCGGCTGTACAAACCCGGCGCGGAGATCGTGGTCGAGGATGTGATCAAGTCATTCGGGTTGTGAGGAAAGACGCGGAGTAGATCGAAGACTCTGAGGAAAGAAGTAAAGAAACAAGGAGGTGAATTCATGATGAAGTGGTTACCGTCGAACAGATCGAGCAACCGTAACGCGGTCTGCTGCCTGTTCACCGTGGCGGCCTGTCTGACGACGTTCCACGCCGCCGCCCAGAGCGCCGAAACGCGGCCGGCCGGCGACAAGCATCCGGGCTTATCGGCGGTCGTGCTGAAACTGATTTCCACGTCGGAGCGCGCGACGGCTCGTCTGGAAGGGCCGCCGGACATTCCGTCGATCGTGCTGAAGGGCCATGAAGGCACGATTTGGAGGGTCGCGTTCAGTCCCGATTCGAAGCGTCTCGTCTCGGCGTCGTCCGACAAAACCGCCCGTATCTGGGATGTGGCCACCGGCGAAGAACAGGCCGTGCTGCGGGGTCACAAAAACAAGGTCAACACCGCCGCGTTCAGTCCCGACGGTCAGCGCGTCGTCACGGCGAGCGGGGTGCCTTGGAAGGAGCAGGAAACCGACAATACCGCCCGCATCTGGGACGTCGAAAGCGGCAAGGAACAGGCCGTGCTGCGCGGCCATACGGCCTGGATCGAATCGGCCACCTTCAGCCCCGACGGCCAGCGCATTCTCACGGTGTCACGAGATAGCACCGCCCGCATTTGGTCTGCCGAGGACGGCAAGGAATTGGTTGTTCTTGGCGGCGAGGACGTCGCGGTCGAGTCGGCCATGTTCAGTTCGGACGGCGCGCGCGTGGTCACGGCGTCCACCGACACCGCCCGCGTCTGGGACGTCGAGAGCGGCAAGGAACTGCTGGTGCTGGGCGGGGAGAAAAAATCCGTCCGCAAGGCCGTGTTCAGCCCCGATGACACGCTCATCGTCACGACGTCGTGGGACAAGAGAACCGTCAGCCTCTGGGATGCCGCCACCGGCAAGCAGACGGCGGCGTTGGTCGGCCACAAGGGGGGCGTTCAAAAGGCCGTGTTCAACCCCGACAGCACACGCCTGATCACGATGGACCTTAACTGGGCCCGCGTCTGGAACGTCCCCCAGGCCCGGAAAGCCAAAGGGGGGATGGTTCTCGGGAGGACGCTGGAGGGTTCGCGAAACATCCAATCCATCTCGTTCCGCTCCGACGGCACGCGGTTCGTCATGCTGGCTGGCATGGGCTATACGGTCACGGTCGGCGACGTTGCCACCGGAAAAAAACTTGCGGAATTACGCCATGTAACCTACTGGATCCACGATGCCGTGTTCAGCCCCGACGGCACACGCGTCGCGACGGCGGTCGGCGACAAGACCATCCGTATCTGGGACGCTGAATCTGTCCGCGCCCGCGAACCATCCAGCCAGCCGGCATCACGCGAGGCCGAGCCCGAATAAACCCAGTCCCCTCCCCGCGTCTTCGCGTTATTTTTTGCTGTGCCTTGCCGGGCTCTCCTCGCATAATAGTGCCCCATGCCGGAAACGGACTACGAGTACAAACCCACGAGAAGCACGTATTTTCAGCAGACCCATAGGCCGCTGAACGGGCTGTTGTTTGTGCTGCCGCTGCTGCTGTTTTTTCATGTGGGACTCTGGCTCAGCGACGCGGGGGAAATGTATTCGCTGCTGGCGATGAACCATCTCAGCCGGTTGTTGCAGTTTTTCCTGGGCACGGCCGCGCCGGTTCTTCCGGCGGTGGCGGTGGTGGCGGTGCTATTGGTGCAGCATGTGGCGCGCAAGGCCCCGTGGCAGTTTCGGCTTGAGGTTCTGCTGGGGATGGCGGGCGAGTCGGTCGTGTGGATGCTTCCGCTGCTGGCGTTGGTGCTGCTGGTGAGCAAGATGGGGCTGATGGCCATGCCGCTGGCGGCGTCGGAGTCCACCGGAACGGTGATGCAGCGGCTGGTGCTGGCCGTGGGGGCGGGCATTTACGAAGAGTTCATTTTCCGCCTGCTGTTCGTCGGTCTGGCGATGCTGCTGCTGGTGAAAGTGTTCAATCTCCGCAAAGAGCCTGTCGCGGTGGCGGCCGTGGTGGTCTCGGGGGTCTGTTTCAGTCTCTATCATTTTACGGCGGGTCAATTGATCGACGCGTCGTTTCCGTGGTTTGACTTCGTGTTCCGCGCGTTGGCGGGCACGTACCTGGGACTGGTGTACCTGTACCGCGGGTTCGGGATCGCCGTGGGCGCCCATGCGTCGTGGGACATCTACGTGTTCCTGGTGGTTTCGTAGCGGGGGCGCTCCGGGGCGGACGTATCGAACTGAAAATGCCTCGCCTCACCGTTTCACTCTTGCGGGTGGAGGGGTTCCGTAGTAATAATGTAGGATTACGATAGAGTTACGGTTCCGGTTGTATAATTTCGCATACGGTCCCGGTCCCGCGCCGGGCGAGCAGGAAGGTATCGCTCATGAAAGCCGAACGTCGTCATGAACTGCATCAGAATGATTTGGCCCAGTGGTTGGGCAAGGCCTGGACATGGGCCAAGGCGCATCGCAACCATCTCACGTCCGGCGTGTTGGTGGTGCTGATTGTGCTGGCGGTCTGGGTATTGGTTGCCCGGTATCTCCAGTCGCGAGAGGCGGCGGTGTTCAACACGTATCAGCAGGCGATGGGCGCGACGGACGCGGAGGAGCGGGTGGCTCGGTTGAAGGAAGTGGCCGATCAGGACCGAAACCCGTTCTGGTCCGTCACCGCCAATCTGGACCTGGGCGACCACTTTGCCCTCCAGATTGCCACCGGAGCGAACAAGACCGACGTCGCCCAGTTGAAGGAATGGGCCCAGAAGGCGACCGACGCCTACACCCGCGCGACGCAACTGGCCCAGCAGCATCCCGCCCTCAAACCGCTGGCGGCACGGGGGTACATCGGACTGGGGCAACTGGCCGCCGACGCCCGGATGTTCGACGAGGCCGCGAAGTTTTACGAACAGGCCCTGGAGTCCGCCCCGGAAGGGCATCTCGCCCACACGGCCGCCACGATCGCGCTGCGGCAACTTCCGTTGATCCGCAACGCGCCGGAACAATTCGCCACCACCAGGCCGGTCCGACATGACGTCCCGACCGAAGCCCCGCTGCCCGAATCCTGGTTGCGGAGTCTGCAAGGTCCCACCGGTGGCGCCCCGACGATTCCGGGGTTTCCGTGACGGTGAGGTCGTGTCCTGCTATGCGAGACTCGCCATGTGGCCCCTTTATTCTTACCACAGAGGCACAGAGGACACAGAGAGAACCGCCGCGCATGACACGCGTTTTTGTGCTTACGCGTCGAAACGCGGCGGTTCTCTCTGTGTCCTCTGTGCCTCTGTGGTAAAAAACAGACGTGCCCCGTGGCAAGTCTCGCAAATCGAGACACGAGGGAACGAGGTGGTCGTGAAGAATTTCCAGATTCTTGTTGCAAAGCGCGAGGTAATTCCTACGATATTCTGTGTTTGACGCACCGCTTTGCGGAAAAGCGGTGTATACCGGGTTCCGTGTCGTACAGGTTTTACAACAACCACTGGGTTGGAGGTAGTTAGGCATGGCAGATT
>Ga0123353_10017650_pt1 | contig 10507 bp, 16 predicted proteins | sample TergutLab28metaG_3_FD_92763 | JGI IMG/M metagenome (GOLD analysis project Ga0123353, IMG submission 92763) | Labiotermes labralis P3 segment gut microbial communities from Petit-Saut dam, French Guiana - Lab288 P3 | ecosystem: Host-associated > Arthropoda: Insects > Digestive system > Gut ... | reverse complement strand
TTATACCCCGGCAGCCTGCCCGGAATTTCAAATACCTGCAACAGCACCGCTTAAATAACCTTCAATTCGGCGTCAACGAGCGCCGGCAGCGCGTTCGTCTCGCGGACCGCGCGCAGAAACAAAGCGTCGCCGTACTTGCCGCATTCGTCCGCAGCCCTTATCACGTCCGCCGGAGTCGGCGGGAACACAGTCGACTTGAACAGCTTTTTCAACCCCGCTCCGATATACGCGCCGTCGTACTCCTCGAGCACGAAATGCCACGCGTTGATAGTCGCGGTGTACTCCTCGTCCGTAAGCCCCTTCGAATGGGCCGGATAAACCACCTTTATCATGGACAGCAGTCTCTTGACTTCATCCCTCGTCATAGGTCTTCCCTCATAAACGGATTTGCCGACGACGCCGGCTTCGAGTCCTTCCGGCACCAGCCCCCCAACGTGGCGTAGTGATCCTTATACGACATATACTTCCTCTCCCCGGACCGTATCCTCCTGTCGAGGTCGGCTATTTTTTCTTCCACCATCTCAAGTTGAAATTTCTCAACCAGCTTTTGATACTCCTCTTCGAGCATAAAGACGCAGCCGAACTCACCGAAGGGGACCTTGGGGGATATATTCTCTTCTCTACTCTTCTTTACTCTTCTCTTCTCTACTCTACTCTGTGTACTCCTGCATACATTTTCGGGGTTTATGTCTGCATAAATGACGTTTATGTCTACATTTTCGAGAATTATGTCTACACTAACCAAGAGGTATGGCCTTTTGAGAACAACAGCATTGCGGCGCTTGACCGCCTCCAGGTACCTCTTTTGAATCCCCGCGGACGTGAGGATCGAGTACCTTTCATACATATTGACGTCAAAAATACCTCTCTTGACAGACGCGGACACTATTTCAGAAACGACGCTCCCACCCAAACCAATATCCTTGGCGAACAAAAGCGCAACCTCATTTTTCCATTCAACGTAGTAACCGCACTGCCCGTATATCTTCTGGAACAGCTTAACGACTACGCCAAACCCACTGAGCCCGAACTCCGCCTCTATCAACCGAAACTTATCGTCAAGCACACAATCCAATAAGAAGTAATCCAACCCTTCCTTTGGCTGCCGTGCCATGCTTCACCGCCTCTCTGCTGTAAGCTGAACGAGTCTCATCATATCCCAGCTCTCGTAATGCGCCCTCAAATGCTCCCTGAACGTGTCCGCCAACCCCTCGTTCAGCCGGGAATCGTACTCGCAGTGGCAGCTCCGGCACATGCACCCGCCGTTTTGAGGAACCCCGAGCCCGCCCTGCGACCGGCGGACATAATGCGCGATATCCGACGCCGGACGCCCGCACGCGAGGCACGCCCCGCCGTCGCGGATGATTATCCTCGCCACACTTTCGCCCGAAAACCGCAGCGTATTTCCCCGTTCCGTTATCATCAAAACGGCAGGTCCCCCTCCTCGACGTCGAGTTCCTTAAAATCGTCGGGCGCCAAAACCTCCTCCATCTGCTTGTAATCGATGGACTCCTTTATCTTGGCCTGAATCCACGGATACAGCCCGTCGAGAGCCTCCAGTGCGTCCGGATTCTCGAGGTCGAAAAAAATCTTGTCGTTGTACGTCTCCTCCGGGAACGGCGTCCCCCTCGGCGCTGCCGTCACGCTCGCCACGTTTGAATACGTGTTCCCGTTCTTGCCCGTGTTGTGAATGACCGACAGGATGCACTTCGCGCCGAGCAGCTTCTTGATGTCGAACCCCGCCAGCTCCTCCTCCGTGAACGGCTGTCCCCGCCACGATTCGAGGTCCTTCGTAAGCGACGCGTTCTCATGCAGAGAAAGCGTGTATTCCTTGTTTATGACCAACGGCTTCTCCTCGCCGTCAAAAATATGCGTCTCCTCCGGCAACTCCCACAGCAGCATCACCCGCTTCTGGATGTTCCCCCTGAACGGGTTTATGTGCGAACCCAGGTCAATGACCGCGTAACAAATAGCCTTATGCCCTCCCGCCGGCACCTGCGCGAACCCCGTCCCCGCCGTCCTCTTTGCTATCAATGCCATCATCCGTCTCCTTTTCGTAAAATGGGTCGTAATCGTAATCGCCCGGTTTAATCGGCGGCAGCCGCTTCCCCTTCGGAGGGAAACTCAAACCGCTCGATGGGGCACTCCCTTCCGATATGCTCTTTGGGCCTCGGTATCGCCTCATTCGTCCAAAGGCACCTTCCCTCGTATTTCTTGTACAACCTGCACCTCTCGCAGCAAACGTCGTCCTCTGGGAAATGCACCGGCGCAAGATGCCCCTTCGCGAACCATGCCACACCCGAATGAAACTCCCTCACACTCCGCTCCCCCTATCGGCCGCTGCCGTCCAGCCAAACCTTCCACACCTCCAGGTCGTCGAGGCAAAACTCCTTCAAACACGCCGCCTCGTGGCTCTTCAAGTTCAGCCCGCCGCACAGCTCCAACTTCCATTTAAAATACTTCCACGCCTCTATGACATATTCGAGGTCCGCGTTCCTCTCAAACGGCACGAACCACTTTATAAAGGCGAACGGGTCCTCTTTCTCCTCCGCGAAGGCCAGCCCCTTCGCGTCGCTGTACGCCGCCGTCAGACAATCCGCGCACACCCCGCCGTACAACTCGCCCCAGCCGTCCCAACCGCACATGGCGCACAACTCGTCGCTGTTTTCGCAAGCATAATCGCCGCCGTTCACCGCCTAACCCCTAAAGCTATACGTTCCGTAACTCTCGTATCTGCGGACAGTTTCAAGCCGCCTTGCAATGTCGAGGGCGTGGTATTTCTTCTCCTTGCCCGTCCTGTAGACCGGGACGGACGCGAGGAACTCCCCGCGTTTTTCACGGCACATCCCGAGGTATTGCCCGGCCTGCGTCGCGTTGATTATCGAACTGCCAAACGTATCTTTGATATCCTTTGCGATTTCACTTATCGTTGCCATCGTAATACTCCTCAAACAAACTCACGCGCGCCGTAAAAACGGCAAATCAATAGCGAAGCAGCAATCCGGCGGGATAGACCCCGTCGTCGCCCTTCGCTCCTTTTTCCGGCAACCCGCCGCGATCGCGCGCCGTCTCCACGCGGTAAACGGTAAAACCCGGATATTCTTTTTCAAACGTCTCCCGCGCGCCCGCCATATCCTCCGCCTCGACAAAGCAGGCAAACAGCGCCGACATATTTGAACTCAAAGGATCGTCAAACACCACCTTGAATCTCACCTTCCACCCCCGGCAAGCATTTCTATCGGCGCCGTCCATGTCCGCGCGCGGTTGACAATTCGCATATTTACTCCTTGTAATTTTTCGGGAAAGAGGTTATAATAACCTCAGTAAATTTTTGTAATATCCGCGATTTGCTTTGCCGGCGTCGCGGGTATTCTCTTTTACCTGCTCGTCTGAATGCTGAAAGTCTCAAGCCGCTCCAGCAAATTGGTACTGTCTCAAAGCTTGGCTCGCTCTACAGTCATGGTACTGTCTTTTGTTTTGGCTCGCTCTGGTGCAATGAAACTTTCATATCATCTGGCTCGCTCATTAATGTCGATACTGCCAAACACGCCGATTCGCTCCATAGACGTGATACTGTCTGCGAACATGGCTCGCTCCACAATCTTGGTACTGTCAAATTATTAGGCTCACTCAATGTGCCTGATACTGTCGCCTTAAATGGTTCGTGGCTCGCTCATTTTTTTTGGTACTGTCAATCAACCTGGCTCACTCCATTTGCCTGATACTATCAACTTCTTTGGCTGCGCTCTGCTCGTTTGGTTCCGTCTCCTGTTATGGCTGCGCTCCTCTCCACTGATACTGTCAACTCTTATGGCTCGCTCCCAAACAATGATCCCGTCATGAATTATGGCTGCGCTCTTATTCTTTGATACCGTCATGAATTATGGCTCGCTCTTGACCAATGATACTGTCTTTTGATCTGGCTTCGCTCTTGACATATGATACTGTCTTCATTTTTGGCTGCGCTCTTCCCTCAAGGCCCCCGGCTCATCTCCGGCGCTTTCTTGGCCGCCGCTCGTATATAGCGCGCGGCCCCGTTCAACCGGGGCGCCGCCTCTGCGGGAGCGCAGTACCGCTTATCATCCATGATGCGACACTCCCGTCTCCCCGACGTCGTCCGTGCAAGGCTCGCAGGCGGCTGCCTCGCGCGTCGCGTGTTCCCTATCCTCGCTCTTTCGCAAGTCGTCCATCGTCACGCCGAGATAATCGGCAATCCTCCCCCAAACGGCGCCGCTCGGTTGATTGTAACCCTGCTCCACATAAGACATATGCGCCTGGGTAATCTTCGCCGCGGCGGCAAGTTCCGTAACGGTTATGTTTAAACTCTCCCGTAAATATCGAACTTTATTTCCGTCTATCATGTACATCCTCTTTTGTTTGACAAATTCACTGAAAAAAAATAGAATAAGTTGATACAGACAAGCCCCGGATGTGACACTACGCCACGATATAAACGAACCACAACGTTAATATAACTCACTTATAGTTAGTTGTCAATCCCAATTCTATACTTTTGGTGAGTTTTGCTAAAAATCGTCTCTCTTTGTATGCGGAATGTCAAGAATTAACGAAAGGAAACGGCGGATGAGTAGCAGATACACAGAAATTTATATCTTAAAAGAAATGCTGGAAAAAGCTGAAATTCCGCACGAGTTCTTTTCTCGCTCTTTTTGTGGATTTGAAAGCTATCAAATAGTCTACCCTAACGACGAAAACCGGAAAATTAGTGTGATACAGGGGAAAGGGACTTATGGGGCGGGGCATAATTTACTTGAAATAATGGGGCTGCTGACGGAAGAGGAACTGAAACAAAACCCCGGCGTTGCCGGCGGGCTGTCTGCTAAAAACATTTTTGATAGGATAACCGCCGACTATGAACTTAACAATAAAGTAGAAATACTGCCCGAAACCGCTTTCAGTGATTAAATGTCCTCCTTTCCTGCCTCCTCGTTTTCCGCCTCCTTGGCATACGCCTCATACCCGGCCAAAACAAGAATCCTGACCATTTCCGAAAGAGAAATGTCAAAGAATATCCGTTTTGCTTTTTTGATGATAGGCTCCATCTCCGGGGAGATAATAAATGTGATTCTTCTCGATCTCGATGACATGGCGCTCTCCTTTTCAAATAATGTATGAATATTAATATGTTATTAATTTTCATAACTTATTAAGGTTAATAATAATATTAAGTCAATAACTTGTCAATAGGTTTTGAACAGTATAATCCTTATACGGTTCAGACTTGACATAAGATATGAACTTTCATAAAATGTAATCAATGGGGGATACAATAATGCCAAGAAAGAATAATATTGATGAACCTGTGAAGAAAAACATCACTGTGATTCTGGACGAATGCCTTTTACGTAAAATTGATGACTTCCGCTTTGGATACCGCCACAACAGCCGTTCCGCGGCTATGGGCGCGTTGATAAAAATCGGATTGGAATCGATGCTGAATCAAGAGTCGGAAGCAAAACCCGCTCGGGATATGATAGCGGATGAGAGCGGCCCGAAATACAACGAAAAGTAAACCGCATCCGCCCGCCCGCATTTATAAACAGGGAATAATTATCCCTCGAAGTATAACCATGTTATAAAACCTGCCCTTAAACCAGTAACCTCGGGTGAACAATGAATTACAACAACCTCAAAAAAGCATGCTTCGCGAAAGGCATCTTGCTCTCCCAGTATTTGGAAAGCAAGGGCCTGTCCACGTCAAACACCGGCAAATGGAAAAACGGCGGCAACCCGAGCATCCCCCTCTTAATCGAGATGGCGAATGATTTGGATGTAGACGTGAACTTCCTTTTGGGCATAGAAAAAGACGCTTCCGCGGAAGCGTCCGATGAAGAATATAACATTGAGCGGTTCAGAGCTCTTATTCAGCAGCTAACACATGAAGGGCGTGACTCTCTGCTTGAATACGCTCAATTTCTAAGAGATAAAGAAGCATCCCAAAAATAGATGCTTTATCCTCAGACTGAGCATATAAGGACAATAACTCTGCGATCAAGTGATCGTCTTCGGCGCCGTAAACGTTGGCCATTGCGTGCACTCCCCTTAAATACACTCGACGCGAACCGGCGTAATTGTTTGGAAATTCTAACTTCCCGTTTTTTAGGGGTGAGGTTAATTCTATACACTTCACCCTCGTTTGTCAACATTTGATTTCATTTATCAACATTTTGTTTCAATAGACTACAATTACGAGCCGAACAACCTATTGCAAACCACATTCCTCCCCATGCGCAAACCTTCCCTGACTCTGACAAATATACCCGCGCCGGAAAAACACCCTTGCGCCTCAAAAGAAACCAATTAAAAAACCAGCCCCCGTTCCCCGGGGGCGAATATTTTACGCGATCGCGAAGAATAAAATAATCCTTGACCAAAGCGCATCGCTCATGCTACGCTCTATAAGCAAGCAAGACGGCGGCCGAGGCACCCAGGTTAGTAAGCCAAGATTGATGACAGAACCATAACCCATGAGCGAGCCAGAATCACTGACGGTATCAATGTAAGTGAGCGAACCAAAGCCAAAAAAATGGGAAATAATCAGAAAACCAGAGCGAGCCATAATTCAAGACAGTACCATAGAACGGGAGCGTGTCAGAGCCAATTTTAGGGAAAGTATCAGAATCAGTGAGCGAGCCATATCTGAAGACAGTGCCATTGGTGTTGATCGACAAGCCATTCAATGTGACAGTACCAAGCTAGTGGAGCGACAAGCCAATCAAGGGGACAGTACCAAAAAATGTGAGCGAGCCGGAAGAAATGAGAGTACCATAATGTCAGAGCGTGCCGAAACCGCCCGATTGCTTGCAATGAATAATGAATGACGGGAGTCATATAATGCCTTACCCTAAGGCGAAAAAAAGTGGGACAAAGCACCCTGGCTATACTATCATAAGGCTCAAAGATCAACTGGCGCTAAATACAGGGCGTCAGTTTTTTATACCTATGCCGCTTAGAATGTTTGCTTTGATGTGTGCAAGTAATACATGATAAATTCTTTTTTTCGTGTGGCCTCGGAGCCACCAACAAACCGCCGGATCTGAAATCTATAGTGGGTGTATACGGGGTATTTTAATGGTGGACCTGAAGGGCAAAAATTTATCATTATTTTTATCATTTTACATACTGATAAATACTGTTCCAAACCGACATATCAACTGTGACAACTCGAAAATCAAAAACCGCGCGGATGCCGTAAAATACGGCTTCTACGCGGTTTTTTTAATGGTTGCGGGACTAGGATTCGAACCCAGACAAACAGAGTCAGAGTCTGTTTGTTGACGCCGTAGATGCCTATTATATCGGTGTTTACAGGCCCCCGATATTTTTTATCATCATTTTTATCATTACTGGATTCGGTTTTCCCGCTTTTTCTTGTGTGATTTTATCACGTTATCAAGGAACCGTCAACCTACAACTGCTTGATTCTTTTTCTCGGCCGCCGCTGCGAAGGTCTGCTTTGATGTGTGTAAGTAAGTCATGGTTGTTGTAATATCCTCATGCCCAAGCCATTGCCGGATAACATCAATATCTATCCCGGCCGTTTGGCAGTCTGTCCCAAACGTGTGCCTCAAGCAGTAGGGCTCCAAGTCCGAGGCAAGCACAGATAAAATGATTTTATTCCTGTATAATTTCGCTCCATTCTGAATATCCATCTCTCTCTTAAAGCTATGCCACGCACAGTAAAAACTGGCTTCCGTGTGAGGCTTATCCGACTTAAGCTGATGGAACACCGATTGGAACGGCGATCCTTTAATCTCCCGATTGAGAGTAATTAGGTCTGACAGCAGCACGTCAGGTATTGGCACTTCCCTTATCCCGGCTTCTGTCTTTGGCTCTTTTATCCTATTGGACCCTGATTCCTTAGCAGTCGTCACGCGTATATTTTTTTCTTTGAAGTCAATATCTTTCCATTTCAGAGCCATTATTTCGCCCGGCCTCAATCCGCAATACAGCATCGTCCTAAACATCAAGCCGGCGGGATGCGTCTCTGCCGTTTTAAGCATCATCGTTCTTTCCGCGTCGGTAATGCTCCGGCGCTTACCTGTATAGGTCTTTGGCATGGTCAGCTTAGCCGCGGGATTACGGACGATCAGCGGAGGCTCGCTGTCCCGTGCCTGATTGAATATATCCTTTATCGTGTACATAAGCTTCCCGACCTCGGATTTGCTATACCCTGCCCTTTTATTCAAAACCTTTTGTAAATGTACGCTGGTAACGTCTTTGAGCTTCGTATTGCCTACTTCTTCGACAATCATGGCAATATGCCGTCTGTACGTTTTAAGGGGCTTCTCCTCAACTTTGCCGGTGCTGACCTTGAACAATTCATACCACTCATCACACCACGCGGCGCAGGTCATGTTATTTGATATTCCCACTTCACCGTCCTTGAGGGCTTTCTCCTTAAGCGCGGCTTTTTGGTCCGCATCTTTTTGTGTTTTCCCCCATGTAGTGTATTGTTTGCCTTCGTAATAAAACGTGCTCCTGGAATACTCATATTTATTCTTTGCCATCGTCAGGCCTCCTTTCTTCTGTGTGAGGGAACCAAGCAGAAGATTAATAACTTATTAATGTTCATAACTTAGTTATAATAATATATATCATAGGTTATGATTCTGTCAAGGTTCTGAACTATTACGTTTCGGAACTATACACCGTTTACTGTTGAGGGTGGTTATTTTTTGCTTTGATTATCTCAATCAATAGGTGGACGAACGATATCATCAGAGATAATACTTCATACACCCTCACCGCCTCACCCCTTTCCGCTTTACTCAGCTACAGCGCTGCCTTTGTCGCATTAATTGTATCACGCAGCGAACTGATTGACGACAGCCCTATATGGCATTATAAGGCAATCCGGGCTCAACCTTACACGACAAAACCCCCGAATCAACGGGGGTCTTGCCGGAAAGGGGGAAAAAGATATAGGTGTAAGCTGATTAATTGACCGTCACGGCCTTATTTAAATTGCCGGTAATTTACCGACATCATTTCTCTTTATATCCCCGCGATAATCCATTCATCGCAGGAGTCTTCCGTATCTACCCAATCTCCCCACCGCACCGACTTGTCACATCCGCACACGGGCATCACATTGGATTCGTCGTTAATATAAAAAGCGCAAAATTCGCAGGTAAGCTGTACCTCAGCCATTATTCCGCCTTTCTTTGTCTATCCCGATATTGTTTCTCGCCAATAACTCCAACCTTCCCGCGATCTCTAACACTTCGTACCAATCGCGCTCGTTTTGAGGAGGCGTAGGAGGCACAATCGGCTTGTCCTCTTTCTTGAAATATTCTACGCCGTACACGTGAGCGCACCATCCGTCTCGAAGTCTGTACCACACAAACCCGTTGCTCTGTTCGTGCGTCATATCAACCGTCTCGAGAACGTCATATATCCCCATGTGCCACAACCCCAATATGGAGCTGCCGAGATTCGGGTTGCTCCTTGCGTTCACGGCAACGGTAATGTCCACCTGATTTTTGTACCTGTCTCTCTCTACGGGCTTGCCTACAAATGTCAGTTTGTTTCCGCTCTCCATTTCAAACATATTCGTCTGCCCCTCGTATATGATGGCTTTTTCATAGACCAACATCCCGCTTCTCGTCGGCATAACCACCCTGCCGGAGCTGTCCCAAAACGTCATGTGCGTGTGATACGCCCCGTTGAAGCACGTTCCGCTGTTTCCCATCCTGCACAATCGCTGGTACTTCTTTACTCTATCGCCTTTCTTTACTTGAAAGCTGCCCTTCTGCACGTGACCGCAGCGTATGGACGAACCGTTGTCCATCTTCAACGTATAGAAGTTTCCCAAGTCGCTCCCCGTGCTGCCCGTCCAATCCCTGCCGTCTCTGAGTTCCGTGATGACCCCGTTATCAGTAGCAAGAAGCCATTGATTCCTGCCGCCTGCGCTCGCTCTCCAGCCGTAATCCTCGCTCGATGGATTCCCATGCGCTCCTTGACTTCGATAAACAAAACTCTCTTGCGGAAAAACCATATCTACCCCTTTTTAAAATGGAGAATGATGAAACTTGTGCCCTGTGGGTATTAAGAATGCAGAATTAATGTACTCTTCGCGATTATAAAATTGTCCTTGCCCTTGCATGTCATTCTGAGCGAAGCGAAGAATCTTGCCCTTTTCCTTGCCATTATCCTTTTATCTCGTGCGCTTCATGTACAGCCGCCGGGTCGTCTCCCAGCGTATCAGACCCATGCTTCACGCCTAAGCGCTTCAAAATGTCATGCACGTAGTTGCTCCCTCTGCTGATTAAAACTCCAGTCAGCACCATGCCTACAACGGGCACCGTCGCAGGCACGCCCACGAGTTCAAACACATCCAATCCGAACGCCAGCGCCACGCCTACGCCTATCAAAGCAGACGCTATCACGTGCCAATCTATTCTTTTGTCCTTCACCGCCATGTTGACGTATTCTATCAAAGCCTCAGCCACCACAGCCCCATAAACAACGAATTTCATAGTTC
>Ga0123353_10017649_pt1 | contig 10507 bp, 4 predicted proteins | sample TergutLab28metaG_3_FD_92763 | JGI IMG/M metagenome (GOLD analysis project Ga0123353, IMG submission 92763) | Labiotermes labralis P3 segment gut microbial communities from Petit-Saut dam, French Guiana - Lab288 P3 | ecosystem: Host-associated > Arthropoda: Insects > Digestive system > Gut ... | reverse complement strand
TTTTCAAGCCACTCAAAAAAATTCAGAACGTTGTCCGTCCAACCAGGTCTCTGCGGCAGAAATGATCTCCGCGTCGTACGAAAAATGGAGAATTTCAATTGCTTTTTCAGTCCAGGGAACAGATGGTAGTCCGACGGGGGCCAGATCGAGAGAATAGGGTGGGTGATCAAGACAATAGGAGCCCAGATAGGCCCGTTTCTTCTGGGTTGCAAGTGCCTGGTGAGCCGGGGCATTGTCTTACAAGAACAAGACCACCTTGGTGCCCTTCCCGCGGCGTTTTTCCTTCAAAATGTCCTTCAATTGCACCAGCAGAGATGAGTAATACTCCGCGTTGATAGTTTGGCCCTTTGGAAGATAATCTATGAGGAGGATGCCGTTTTGATTCCAAAAAATCGAGGCGAGAACTTTCCCAATGGATTTTTGCACTCGGAATTTTTTGGGCGGGTTGAGCCGCTATGCCGCCACTCCATTGATTGTTGCTTTGTCTCCGGGTCATAGTGATATAACCAAGTTTCGTCCGTGGGCACCAATTGCGACAGGAAATTATTTAGAACGCGCCGAAAAAATTCCAAAAGTTGCTCAGACGACTGGCACCGTTGACGTTTTTGATCCGTGTTCAGGCATTTCGGGACCGACTTCGCGGAGAGTTTCCGCATGTCCAAATCTTCATGAATGATGGACCCATCCCACTCACGTGAGATGCCCAGTTGCTCAGCTATTGATTTAGCCAAAATCCGGCCGTCTTCCAAGATTAACTCGTGAATTTGATCAATAATCTCCGGGGTGACCACTGTTTTGGGTCGTCCAGGACGAGGCGCATCACAGGTGGAAAAATCATCACGTTTAAACTGGGCCACCCAATTTTTGACGGTGGCATACGATGCTGCATGTTCCCCTAATGTTTCTGTCAGAATGGCGTGAATTTCCTTCGGCAACTTGCCTTGCAGGAAAAAGAAAAAAAAAGACTTAATGACAGCTCGCGTCTCCATGTTGTTGAAATTGCTCGCGTCGCCTGACATGCTTCCTTTCAGCCTCCGTAACAAGGAAAGACTTGCAGTTCAGCACATGAACAGAACTCTCTTTCCAAAGACACTATCGATTCCGCCCTACGACATTGGGAAATAGGTCGGGCCAAAAACGTTTCACCACCCCCTAGTATACACGTTTAACGACAATAGACGCACAAGTATTAAAAGTACGCTGTCCAGTGTAATTCACTAATACTTCAGCATAATTCGATCTTCTTCAGGTCGTCCTCGGGGTGTCTTACATCAAACAAGCATACATAAAACACAGATGAATTATCCAATAAATTAGGATTAAAAATTGTAATGAATTTAATAATTTGATGTTAACTGCTAAATTGTTCATTAGTGCACCGATGTAAATACTATTAAGAATCCTAACTTTATGGATTAGGGGCCGGAATGGCGTAATAGATATAGCGGCTCTCTGCAGGCTGGATGATTTGGTATTTAATCCCGGTGGGGGCAAGATATATTTTTCATCCCCGTCCATACCGAACCCGAGGCCTGTCCAGCCTCCTGGACAATAGGAGCCGTTGCTCTTTCCCAGGGTTAAAGCGGCCGGGACCTGGCGTCGACTACTTACCCCCTTATAGCGACGAGGTTAAGACTGAGTTTAGCTATACGTACTTCTCCTTCTTCTGAATGACACGTTGGTGGTGGTGGGGGGGGGAATTACTTTATTTATTACTTAGGGCATTCAGTATCATATGTTATTAACGTCCTATCCGTGAGAAACGAATTTTCTTTTGCGGAAGAACATTCCGTATCACACAATTCAAAATGCGAGTAAAGTGTTAAAGGTTTTATAGCTCATTGTGGCCATGTACGAAAGCATAAATAAAGTACCAACAGATTACACATGTAGGAAATTGAAGTAATATTTAGTAGGTAATGTTTACTGTATGTCCTGCCATGGAGGCACAGCAGGGAGAAAACTGTAGTTCTTTTCTTTCTTTAGCCTCGGCTTTAGATGGGGGTGGGTGGTTAGTGCCACACCCCGGCTGCTTTAGCCCCGGAAATAACCCGGTGCCCGTTTGTAAATTAACAGGCAAAATTTAGATTTTTAATAGTCTACTTATTTGGAATTTCTTGCAAATGAGCATAAAGCGCTATGCCGCGAGTACTTATTTATTTCTGATACGGGTGGAAATATCCAGTGCTGGATTTGTCTCGTTTTTAATATTTCAAATAAAATATGGAAAAGCAATTTGCATGTGTAACGCTGCATTGCTTTATGATGTGGTCTCTGTAAGTTCGTGCATCTGGGCGCGATTTAAGAGAATATTATTTCTGACGTACCCTGTAGCCACACGGAACTCTGCTATGCCAAGTGCTCGCTGGAAGAAGAGGGCTGCGGAATCCCTACTAATGCCATTACGTGTTGTGGAAATTCATATTGGATAGATGGTTAACTTCCGTTTTTTATCGATTGGACTTTCTTGGCACATGGATTTGATGCGCGTTTCTGTCCTTGTTAGAGTTTAGTTTGTAGCTGGGGAAGTGAACAAGCAGCAGTGTCGTGCTTGAGAAGTTGGCAGTTCAGATGGCGGTACAGAAATTCCAGGCCAAGTAAGAATACCGCATATGCAGCCGTATTCTGAAAAGAGCTTGTCACTAGACCTTATCGTGAGCCAGTTTCATCCATTAGACCCGCCCATTTTCTCCAATTTGATTCCATTTTCATAGGTCTCTTATTATACCATTCAGGCCTATATATGCTAAATAATCTTATATGTGTATGAAATTTTCCGCTTATCTGTATACAACCTCTTAAAACTGGTACACGTTCATGCATATACAAGAATCGTAAAATTCATCAAAGCAGAAGACCAGATGACTCTACTAGCTTTTGCGTCATGGAGTTAGACTGTACTAGGCCAACCAAATATTAAAAGTTTAAACAAAGACCATCACCGAAGACCACAGAAACTTGTTTTAATGAATGCGGTAATGGGACAGGAAACAAAGAGCAATAATCTCATTTAGGAATAGTTAAAACTAATCCAAATAAGTATGTGTTATATTTACAGATCCGATTAAGATTAACAAAAGGGACGAGTAACTGCCTGATTCAAAGGCAGAGTATGTTAAAATAACAAAGTGAGATTATGGGGCTACAGTAAAGTGACGTCTTGCGCTTAAGTGAACAAGGTACGCAGTACAGAAAGATTAAATTGAAATATCCGTTTCGAATATATTGTGCCTTCTTCTTTGTACGCAGGAGTTACCACTGACATTAACAGTCCTACAAAATTTGATGGGCAAATAAAAGTGGAACCATAAACCATATTGTGCGATCAGAGCGTTTTATGATGTGTGTATTGAATATTTTAATGTTGGTTTGCAACTTAAAACTCAGTGGTGGCGCCTGCAAATGTTATTAAACAAACAATTCATAATATATTTTCTGTCATTGTATATATGGTTGTACGTTTTGTATGCTTCTATTTAGTTTTGTAAATTATGTATTCTTATTGTTATATATGTTCCGTTCTAGGTATTCTGTTTCATTGTGTTGTTCTGTCTATTGTTTGTGTGTAAATGTGTACTGTACTGCTGCCACCGGGTGTCAACCCAATTGCAGGTAACAAATATATCAAATCAAAATATCAAATAATCGCTTGGCTGGCCCAAGAGCTATTAGGGGGACGTTAGAAGGAACGTGACGACAGAATTAGGCTGCTCTTGGTTATGAAATAAAGAAAGCAGACTAAAATAGTTAGCGTTTTGTTGCAAGGATGTGGTGGCGTGGAGGCAGACGTCTTGACAGCACTATTGTAAGCGCACTGATAAATGATATCTAGTATAGTAGAACTGTCTATTCAGTTCGGAAATGCGACGTAGAATTTTACTTCGGAGACTAACAAGGTAACCCAAATGTCATAATCCTATAACTGACATATAGGAATAATTAATCCTTGCCCAGAAAGTGTACCCACCTATTTAAAATCACTTCCTGATACTAATCATCCTTTCCCAAGCTGCTATGATTTCTCTTAGCCTTTCCAGGCGACTGGACAGGCAGGTATTGCCTTCAAAGACGCCTCCACCGCCGACTCTAAAATTCCTAATTACTTAACCACCAGTCCTCTTTCGATCATATTCTTCCTTTTAATTCAATGCATGAAGATGAAATTTTGTCATTAAATCACGAAGAATGAATCAAGAAACCAAAAGACTGTCGCAAAGTGTTATCTGTCCTTCTTTTACCCCGAAATATTTTCGGCGCCATGTAAAATATTGCAGTACGAATAACTTTTTTCTTTGTAGCGGCTTAATAAATTTTGTGTGTGTGTGTGTTTGCGTGTGCGTGTGCGTGTGCGTGTGTGTGTGTGTGTCGTCCTCCATTACTGTAACAAGGGGCTTTACCCTTTGCCTCCTCTTATTCCGCTTGGTTCCCTCCACAATGTTCGTTGTTTTTCGGTTTGTAATCCTTGGTGTCATTCCGAAACATTGAAAGCAGTTGTCTGCTGTCTTCACAGTCTGTTTCCAAGAGGAGTCTCTACTCCTCGTATTCCTTCATATTCGATTTACACCTGCAGCACTCAAAATGGAAACACTTTTCTGAGATTATGATCTTTCAAATTGATTTTCTGAATGACTGTAGCAGTCGCTGAATCGTCGTCGTCTTCGCCGCCGCCCTCGTCATCTTCCTTACTTCCTGACATATGTGTACTCCAGGTTATTTATTTGGTCACGTTTGAAGAAGCTTGCTTCCCAGATAGTATGATCTGTACCAGAGGCTGCAACTACAGTTTTATGTACTCCTGATGATGGGCGCGATGGAAGCCCGAAACATGTAGAGTAATTTAGCAGTAAATCTGCATACTGTTTCATTTTGTTGAATTTCTTCAATCCAGGTTACTGGTCACTCTGCCTAATTCACTGGCGTCCTTGGCTTCTTTCCCTGTGGGTATTTACACTAAAGCCCTTTTGGGGGCTGTCTAATCTTTACTCATTCTGTGTGCATGTAAGAACCGATGTTATTGACAGCTAAGTGCCAGATGATTGGTTATCATACATGTAGTTTGTTGCTGATGTGTTCCTTGAGTTTGGTTGTTAAATAACATTATTTAAAGAACCCGCTATAAAAGCTGCATACTGAAAGAAGAAGCATGGGGTAAGTGGATGTAGCCTTCCTTACGATTTGACTTGTTCAATAAATGCGATTTATTCAGATTGAAAGATGCGCTGTTTTCAGTATTTACTCAATGCAACACAACATGGTGTCTCGTCATGACATTACGAGTGTTGAGGGTAGCGATTGTTTCGAGCACGTGCGATACACACGGCGCATCGGGAATTTCCTTCCACCCTAGTCTTCAGGTGATTAACTGCAGTAATAACAATAATATATGTTACTGCCTATTTTATTTGTGGATTAGTGATGACAGTTGTGTTAGAATCTGGAACATTTAGGACATTAATCTACGATCTCAATATTGAAAATTATCTGAATTCAATCCCGACCATCAGTGCTAAACACAAATTGTGTGTCTATGTTAGTGTTCTGGTGTAGTGGCCCAATGTACGTTAGGTTACGGGTTCGATCAAGACCCTTTTAGTAGTATTCAAATAAGCAAGTAAGTCAATAAATAAAAGACACATGTCCTATCACTTGATGATGGGCAATAGATTTGACCCAAGTACGACCGTGTGAGCTAATCTGTATCACACATACCACATATAAGGGACCGTGCCTAAAACAATTATTCGGCCCTTTGAATTTTATCTGATAACCTACATTATACGTATCGGTGTATGGGGCGTCATGGTTTGGACTCTACTACATACTTAATGACATATCGGGAATACGAATGAAATAAAAGACATTGCAAATTTGGGGAGCCCCATGTAGGTCGTAAAATGGAAATAAATCAAATGGGTTGCTGCCACAGCCTAACGTCACGACGTGCGGGGAAAACTCCTACGATTGCCTAAAAAATGGAAGGTCATACAGGTGAGTAACACCACATTTCAGTTCAAGCCTCGAGATACGATTATTGTTCTCAGCTTATGGCAGTGGAGATGTACTCATATGTAGAAACGACCAAAGGGATTTGTAACTTAAAATACAGTTCAGATTTGACTCTAAAGCCTCTTAATCTTATCTACATACCAGTCGGTGTCCTCATGTTTTTTTCAGAAAGGAAAATCTTATTGCTTATTCCTCTGAAGACTAATACAAAACTGATTCATGTACTGAGATTCAACTCGTACCGCACAGTAAACACTTTCTCTATCGGTTATCAAAATCAGGAAGTTAGTGCTTATAGGGAAATAATTGCTGTTTGTTCAGAGAGCCATCCAAATCACAAATATGCACTGTGTGAGTATGAGGTACAAATTTTGGGTACTAAACATAGTGGTACAGATAGTAACCACTAGGCCTGAAAGGGCGAATATTATTGTATCCACAGACTGTTATGGTTATTGACATTGCTGTGTTATCCTGTACGTCACCGTCATCGTCATAAGTTTTCAAGCTGTCAGGGCGGCTGTTGTTCAAGGTCATTACAACGCGCAGGATAACAATTTTGTTCAGACGTTTCGGAAGAGTGTGCTCTCTCCATCTTCAGTGTGAATGAATTAGCTTCAGCTGGAAGCTGAAGAAGGAAACATATCGATTATATGGGAAGGTTGCAAGGTTTGTGGCAGATAAGAGCTACGGGAAGGGAAAAGGTGAGTATCTTGTACCGAGCCAATTTCCGCAGAATCCGCACGTAAATTTTCCCCGTCTCTTTCCGCATTTCTCGTTCCCTTATACAAAGTATTCGGTAAAATAGTCAATTATAAAGATTTTTAAAAAAATTGTCCCCACTGTGCAAAGAATAATTGTTTAACCTGAGTTCTGAGAAATAATGATAGGAACATGTTAATTTGCGTTTAATTTGCAGAGATTCGTGTTTTATTAATTAACGGCAGTAGAGCGCCGCCAAACTGATGCCTAAAGCGACAATACAAGGTTCGCTTTCTGCACGTGGTTGTACGCTGATCATTATGGGAATTCAATATTCGGCACTGCCTGCAGGCATTCTAAATGTTTGGCCTCCAAGTTTACACAGCAAACCAACACGCCGGTTAACACAGCGAAATATTTCACTAGTGCTGTACTGACACACCTTTGCCCGGCGGTTAGTTTGGGAACTTTTTTATTTATAAGCATTACATACGTGAGGTACACACGAGATTAAAATGTCTTACCTTTGAAATTGATTTTCTCCGTGTACCTGCACTTTCTTGCGCTCATCGCACAAAATACCGTAGGTTGAACACACACAGAGGTGGTCACGCCGGTCCGTCTGTCAGTCAAATTATAACGTAGAATTTATGGGAACTGTTTTGAAGGTATTTGGTATGGGGGATCTGCAGCGAAGTTTTCGATTTTACAAATTGGCCTATGTTTTGATTTCAGTATCTAAATATAATTCCTATTTTACACGAGATTGAAATCACACTGTGTGAAATTTGTTCGCAAGAACACACAAATTGAAGCACAAAGTGTCATTAAAATGTAATTTTGTTTTTTTTTATTTTGGTGCAACACCCCCCCCCCCCAGTGGGCCAAGGCCTCCTCATTCACAAGGTTTCTAGATCCAACGACGCACCATAGCCGGTAGGACTCCTCTGGATGAATGATTAGCTCGTAACAGAGACCTCTACCCGAAAACACACCACACTCACAAGAGTTATTCATGCTCCCGGTGAAATTCGAACCCACAATCTCAGCGGCCGAGGACCTACGCCTTAGACCGTGCGGCCACTGGGACCTGCCCATTTTTATGTTTAGAAGTGCAACATTAAGATTTGCGTTCAAGGAACAGAGTATGAATCTGTAGGTGGGATAAATGTGGCTTGTATTACGTTCCAGTGGAGGGTTGTTGTGAGCACGGTGATGAACTCTCTCTCCAGTTGCATTGAATAGAAACTCCTTTACTAGAAGAACGACTACCAGATTCTATAAATGGACTGTGCTCTGTGGATTTAGTGCTACCTGCGCAATATGAGAATGCTTCGTCACATGCTGTAACTGTAACCTCAGTAATTGTATTATGATACACTGAATTTAACTTTAATATAAAAGGAAAACTGTCATATCCGTTGATTCACCGCATGTGTGTTCCCACGAGCAAACACTCGCGTTGCACATTCGTTGCTATTGTTTACATTCATCACGACGGCTCTTGTTCGCCTGCTTGCCCGTACAGAAAGGAAAGAGTAGGCTTATGAGATCACCATACCACCTGCGTTCTCTCTGTTATAACTTCTGAAACAGCTGATTGATTTCCACGAAGGTTGGTATTAACATTAAGCCGTTGGAGGACATAACTAACCCAGCAGCTCTTCAGTTCGCTGTAACCCCCAAGAGCAACATCACGAGTGCTTGAACTTACGAGGTGGAAGCGAAACTGAGGCTACTTAGCTTTCTGTTCTACAGTGATGCAATGTGCCTTGGAAAAATATTCGGCTGTCGACGATGGTTTTGTGTCTTATATCTTGTAAAATAACGGGATATCGGAAGTGCAGAAACTGTGTTAGCTTTCGCTTTCACCGCAGTAAGAATTGCAGCTACTCACATAACATTTTATAGGCAGATAGGCCGTTAGTATAAACAATTACTTACGTAAACAGTTACAAATGGAGCAACGGTTTCTAAGCTTTGGCATTGTATCCTACAAGTTTAACGCACACAACATACTGTTGTTAAGTACCAGTGTCTTCAAAATGATAAAATGAAATAAAATACATTAAATATATTAAATTACTAACAGACGTAGGCGTACCTTGGGATATGCAGTGCGGTACGCTGCAACGAACGAATGCTACAACGAAAAGTTCTTATCAATAAAATCAGGATGCTACAACGAACACAGGTGCTACAACGAACGCGGAGGAATACTATCGGCCGACGTAGCATGTGCGTGCGCGTGACGTGTCGAGCCTTCCCTCTTCGATTAGAGCGTCAGTCGTCATCTTTGTTATCCTTTGTGAGGTTCAATTATCAACTTCAGTTATCTGCTTATTTGCGCCTTTAGCAGTGAAAATATTTTTTTAAATTTATTTTGTATTATATTTTTCCTCTTTAAATGTTTGTTTGGATGGTAACTTTGCTCTAAGCTGTGGGCCTGGAACGGATTACTCTTAAATACGTATATATCAACAGTCGCTATCATGAACGAGGCTCTAGAACACACTACGTTCGTTCTAGTATATCCCACTGTATATATATGTTTATAGGCTACCAAGTTGAAGAAGAGCGAATAAAAAATAGAAACGTTTTCTGAACGATTATTTTGATGATGTAAAGATAGAAAAATCGAAAACCCTGCTGTTTACGGGACGTAGAATGGGGGAATGTTCGATTACGCCAACGCTAACGGACATGCAAAACAGGAAATAGGCCTATAATTCGAAATTTTGTGGGAACCCTTTTTGTTGATATAACATCTTTGTACTACCACTTATTGAAACGTGAATACTGAAAATTTCGCCGTAAAGTTTGGCACAAACTCGCCTACCAAATTTTGTGATAAATGGTTACTATTCAAAGCTAAGTTCTGAGAAATGTCAGAATACCACCTCGACGACAGAAGAAGACAAAGACATATATAATTTTGTTTAAATGTTAAATGTCCATGTAAGATAAAAATGCGCTGAGTTTAGATATTTGCATTGTGTGTTGTCCTGAAATGGTCACAGGATTTAACACAGCAGGGATCATACATATTTATCGCGATCATTATCAGGTAAGAAAAGAAAGCCTTTATGTACAGACCACGTCCTTCCGTCCATGCATCTGTCCGTTCGTAAACTACTATCAGCTGCTAAAACGTATGTCAGGTTTTCATAAGTTATTTATTATATTAGTACCGTCAATACACGACAAATACAAAGAACAGATGTATTAGTACAACTGGGCTATATCTGGCGACATGTTTCGGCCGTTAACCAGCCGTCCTCAGGCCAACAAGGAATATTATTGTTAACCTTTTGACGCCTAATGTGAACTATAGTGGTCGTACCGGTGCGGTGCATTTTATATATTTATTCAACAAGTATAGGTACTGAATATTTTAAACGTGGTATATACTCTCCGTTTTTTCTCTTCAAAATGCAGTTTGTTTCATAATTATAATGTATTTGGTTCCTGTGTTATTCACTTTTTATGTACAGGTTGTGCTAAAATTAAAAAAAATAATTCCGGCGCCAAAAGGTTAAGGTACAGTCAAATTGTTTGTCCAGTGGGATCCCATTGTTTACATTAAAACTGGAAACATTATGAAGTTCTTAGTTATGATTAAAAATATTAACATTTAATAAATTCTAAAATTCCAAACGCTGTATTCAGGTCTCACGGGGCTCACTGTAGGAGGGGGAGGGGGGGGGGGAAAGAACGTGTGTGGTATGTGGGTGATAACACTCTTGTTCGTTTTGTTTGCTTGGGGATATAGGTTTATGTGGGTACTTTTTTTTCGATG
>Ga0123353_10017648_pt1 | contig 10507 bp, 8 predicted proteins | sample TergutLab28metaG_3_FD_92763 | JGI IMG/M metagenome (GOLD analysis project Ga0123353, IMG submission 92763) | Labiotermes labralis P3 segment gut microbial communities from Petit-Saut dam, French Guiana - Lab288 P3 | ecosystem: Host-associated > Arthropoda: Insects > Digestive system > Gut ... | reverse complement strand
CGGCAGTTGTCGTCGCACAGATAATGGGAATCGAGCTCTACATAGACCGTTTCGAGGATGATGTGTTCCAGATCGATGACGTCTTTATAAAAGATAACGTCGAGATCATCAGATTCCAAAACGACTTCGTCGTGTTTTGGTGCCTGCGCTTCGTCAACGAGCATGAGGGCAACCTGCCACGTCATGGCCGATGTATCGGCTTTGCCACAACGAGAACACAGCCGCTCAAGCTCGGCATCAATGCTGGCTTCCAAACGAATTCCTCGTTTCGTACCAATCAGCCTCGCCTCGTAACACAAAGGAGAAACCGCCCGATAAGCCTCATCGTTCATCTCGAAAAAAGCATCTACCCGTTCCGGCGCCACTTCATCGCGAACGACAAAAGGCACACTGCGAGAGATTCGAGATGCGAGAACATTCATCGGAGATCCTGCCAATCGTTACTGCCGTTGCCAAAAAATGTTCCAGCAACAGGCGCCGTGTAATGTAAGGAGAAGCGTGAGCGCTGTCAAGGACTTTATCTTAAGCACGGCGGTCATAAACCCGGCGCTGTATGCCAAAGGCGTGAGAAAAATGAGTTTTGCAACATTTTGGCCTTTACCCTTGCGCTCAGGTCAGGGCATCGTTATATAAGCGTGCTGTTTCGTTGGTGTGAGCTTTGTGATGATGTCACAGATTTTGACTGCTCACACTTTAGCCACTTTGGGAACTTAAGGACAAGGAAGGAATAGCTTATGAAGAAGGTTGTTGTGGTATTATTTGCCGTTGCCGTTGCTTTTGGTACGATGGCCTGCTCGAAGGATAAAAAGAAGGCATCAGCACCTACGGGCCCCGCCGAGGAGACCTTGCAGCAACTTGAGGCCCTCTATCAGCTCAACGACCCTGCTTCCAGGGATCCTCGTTCGGCTCTGACCTGCCGCTATGTCCTCATCACGAACAATGGTGGCACGCTTGAGCGCAAAGAGGCCAGTCTCAAGACGTCCGGGCAGTGCGATTTTGATGCCCTCAAAGGCAAGGTGAGCGGTGCCGGCTCTCTCTCTCTCGACAAAGCCAGTCAGATTCTCAACATCATCAAATCGACGGCGGGCCTGGGCGCGAATGCCAAGGCGCGCTTTGACTGCGTGGCGTACAACATCAAGACGAGCGTCCGTATGGTCGGTTTGCAGGACTGCAATATCAAGAATGCTTCTGCTGCGGTCTCCGGCAAAGATGCTTCTGCCAGGGAAATCACACAGCTCCTCGGCCTGTAGTCATTTCTGACGACGCATGAGCCCCGGCCATCAGCGATGGCTGGGGCTTTTTTTGTTTTTGGGCAACGCCCGCTATTGACCCGCGGCGCGGTCAATACGCGGGCGGGCGCGGCTATCTGCGGGGCAGATACGCCGCACCTTTTATTTTCTTTTCTTTTTTGTGGGGGAGCTGGCTCCCCCACACCCCCTGCAATGCTTCGCATTGCCTGTGGGTGGTTTGAGCGATATACGTTGCCGCTAAAGCGATACGAAGTATCGCAAAGGGGGGGGCGGGGGAACGGGTTCCCCCGGCGGGTGTGGGCAGCGTCCACATCAGATAAAAAGCGCACAGCGCAAAGAAAAAATACGGTCAATGTTCCCCCGAGGTGATTATCCCTCGTAGCCATCCAGTGCAAAGTCGACCCACGCGCACGAGCCCCCGCCCTCTTGGGTGCGCACGATGCTCCAGGTGAACTCGCCGGGTGTTCCCTTGCAGGCGGTTTTGACAGAAACCGCACCCTCACCGCCATTGTCGAGCTGTTTGGTCTGGTGTGCCGCGCAGCCAGGGCCTTGAAGTGAAACGGTGATTTTGCAGGTGGCGCCTGGACTGGAGATGATGATGCCTTTGGCATCGAGATAGGCGAGTGCACCTGAGTAGGTCTTGGTAAAAGTCCCCTGGGCGAGGGGTTCGGTGGAGGGTGACTGGCTGACATAGTCGAGTTTTCGGCGGGCAAATCGGATTTTATTTTCCGGGCGCGAAACATCGACAGTTCGCGTGGCCTGGGCGCGCCTGCCGGCTTCGTCGGTGATGGTCAGGGTTGCCGTATAGAGGCCGGGCAGCTGGTAAGCGTGCTTGACATCGCGGCCTTTGGCCGTATTGCCATCGCCGAAGTCCCACTCGTAGGCTGCGATGGGCTTGCCTTTGGGTTGCGGTTTGGAGCCGCGTGCAGTGAAAGCTACGGCTGCCTTCACCTTGATGTCTTCGGCAGGGCGTCCGGCATCGGCAACGGGGGCAAGGGGATCATCGTTGGCAATGGGCTGGGTATCGGGCGTGGGGGGGATATCCTTTGCGATAGGCGCTGGCGCGGATTCATCCGCATCTGATGCAGCAGGCTTTGTGTCGTCGATTTGAGCGTCCGCTTGCTGAGCATCGGCTTGTGCGATAGGCGCGTTTGCGTCAGGTGCAGGGTCTGCATGCGCCACAAGAGGCTCGTCCCCATCGGCAGGCGTAGCTGCGGGGACGGGTATGTTGGCTTGGAGGTCGCCGGTATCGGGAGCATTGTGTTTGGCGGAGAAGTCCGTCAGGAACAGGAGCGCCGCCGATAAAATGGCCACGCCAAAAAACAGGATGGTCAATCGTGTCAGGCTTTCCGTTTTTCTGAATTGAACGATGAAGGCAATGATACTTAGGACGAGAGTGGCAATGGCAATAATTTTGAGGATGGACACAGGCTCCTCCTAGGTGGCGTCGGTGCGGGGCAGCGGCCCTGCGGGGGCGAAACATCGAAAGCACCCAACGTCGGTTGGCGGCTTCCCAAAGCATATCGACATCACATCAATCGCTGCCGCGTTTCGTGACGCGGCACATGAATTCTGAGGTTCACCTCATGCCATCAGGCGGCACGCCGAAGGACGTTTTGCCGCGTTCGAAGGCTGGAGGATTATGGCGCAGCGGGAGGCGTGGCTGGCGCTGCCGGAATGACGGGGGCTTCGTAGGGGGTGGAGAAATCGAGGCCGCGCGTTTTTTGTGATTCCACGCCGGCGAGGCTTTTGTCGAGCGACATGTAGGACAGGAGCAAGCTCAGGAGCATAAAGATGGCAGCTGCTCCGGTCGTCATTTTCCGAAAGACAGGCGTGCCGCCGCTTGCGCCGAAAACAGTATTTCCGCCACCGCCAAAAGCTGCGCCAAGCCCGCCGGATTTTCCGGGCTGAATCAGGACAGTGACGATGAGGAAAATACAAACCAAAACAAAGACGACGTAAATAAAAATGAGCATGGTATGGATACCCGAAGGCACTCGGATGATGGAAAACGCACTTGCGAATTCACGTTTAGAGGCATGCGGCTGGATGACCATGACAGGCGGCCGGCTCGCAAAACATGGGCCATAATAATATGATGGTTGGTGGGTAAAAGCAAGCCTTTTCGGGGGAACCATCGGGGGAACCCGTTCCCCCGAACCCCCTGCGATACTTCGTATCGCTTTGGGGGCAGCAAGTTTCGCCTTCGGATAAAGATCGTCGCCCCGTGTAACGGTCTTGTGGCTGCCTCTTAATACACAATGATAAGCGGGTTGCCCCAAGCGATGCTTTGCCTCCCCCAGCGGGCGCGGGCAGCGCCCACAATGCAAGGTGATAAAATATCGCGGCGAGCTCTTCCATTCTTGAGCATCAAACCTTAGAATTGTCATGGCATTTGGCGCGAGAATGGGCACATGTTCAGGAGAAAGCAGTGACGGCGTAAGTGCCGCGCGTATCTCAGGCAGGAATCCTGATAGGTTTTGTTAAGGAGTGTATTGTAATGAAGATAATGAAAATAATGCGTTCAGCCCTGGCGGTTTCAGCCCTTAGCTTCTCTATGTTTTTGTCGGGCTGTGACGAGTTCTCGGCGCTTCTGGGTGGTTCATGCGAGAGCTATGCATCTCAGTATACGACGGCCGTGGCTTCAGAGGGAGCACTGGTTGACCGCATTGACCCCACGGGCGATTTCTCAATGGCCATGGTGCTGAATGCCACGGCGATCAATAAGTTGTTTGCAGCTGCGACGTCCTGGAAATACACCCTGGACATGACGGTGATTGCTTTTGACATTCAGCTGCCCACCATTCAGGTCGGGGGGTGCCGTGCGCCGGACTATAAGTATACATTTCCCGAAGACGTGCTCAACTGTCTGACATTTGATATTCCCCTTACCGGGAAGATTGTGGGGCAAACCGTCGGGATTGAGACAAAGTTTGGCATCCCGGTGGATGCCGATATCATTGGCACAGAGAAAACCAGGCTGTTCGTTAATCTTGAGCAGGCACAGCTGCTAAAGCTCAACTTTAAGCTTGGAAGCTATACGCTTGGGCTTGATTACATCCTGCCTCTCATAGAGGACGCGCTCAAGTATTTTCTCAGGAATGAGTTAAAGCGAGTTCATCTCTTCGACATTGCGGCCTGGGAAATTGGCAACAGGCAGATTCGGATGCTGGCGGGCTCTCCCCGTGTCAATGAACAAGAGGGAACCCTCATGTTTGGTATGTACTCGAACCTCCTGTTTGCCCAATCGACGAGTGTCAGATGGGAAGAGGCCTTCCCTAAGGATGCGGAGATTGGCTTTCACATCCATCCGGACCTTATCCGCGGGCTGATTGCCAGGATGATGTATGAAGGCCATGTGACCCGAACGTTGTCAGAGAGCGAGTCGGGCTCGAACGATGTGCTTTCGGGGGTGAAGATTACGATGGCCAATATGGCGCAGGATTATCCTCAGAATATATTGCTTGGTTACGACCCGGATTTTCAAAGATACTTTACCATGGCTTTCCGGCTTTGGAACATGACGGCTTTCTGCGGGTACATGGACATATTGGCCGGTCTGCACATTTCACTTTCGGATCAGGCCTTCAGCATCGGCATCGGCAATGTCAAGGCCGGCAAGGCAGCGGGTGCGATGACGCTTGCGGCGAGTCTTCTTTCGGTGGTGACGTCGTCACAGTTCTTTGCCGATGTCCTCAGCTATGCGAATTACTCGATCAACTTCGACGAGATCACCGTTCCCGATGGCAATAGCACGCGTAAGGCAAAGATGGATGCGCGCAAGGTCCAGTTCAATCTCGATGGCAACGGCATCAGCCTGTATCTGAATTTCCTCGATTTGTGATTTTTTTGTGGGGGAGCCAGCTCCCCCACGCCCCCTGCGATACTGCGTATCGCTTGTGGGTGAGGTGGCGAAGTGTGTCGCTTTGGTTTCCATTACGAGTTGCGCAAAAATCCTGTTTCGCAGAGATGATCCTAAGGCCAAAACGTCAGTAGGGGACGCACACCCGGGCGTCCCGCCGCTGGGATGGATGGCAATCCAACCGTTTACATTGTAGGGGACGCCGCCCACGGCGTCCCGTTCGTTGGTTGCCCGCATTGACGGGGCGTTGCGGGGTGTCCCCGCAGAGGGGGTAGACGCGTATCGGCCGACCGGCCGATAGCGGCGCAGGGGGAGACGTCCCCCACCCCAAAACAGTCGCACAGAGCAACCATTTTTATCCGAAGGCAACAATGTTTGCTCCTCACCCACAAGCGATACGAAGTATCGCAGGGGGTCTGGGGGAACGAGTTCCCCCAGGGAGAAAAATTGGCAGTGGCTGGGTCATTTGTGTTATGAGTTGTGGGCTTGCGCCGCTGCAAGTGAGCTGAGAGAAGGGGAGCCGCATGGAGAGAGATATCGAGCGCGTCGTGGCGGATTTTCGGGCGAAGATCGCTGTGCTTCGGGAAGAAATTGGCCAGATGATTGTCGGTCAGCGCAACATCATAGACGGTGTCATTTTGTGCCTGCTTGCCGATGGTCAGGTTTTGCTTGAGGGTGTGCCCGGGCTGGGCAAGACGATGCTGGTTCGCACGCTTGCCGCGGCGCTGGATTGCCGCTTTGGGCGCGTGCAGTTTACGCCTGATCTCATGCCGAGCGATATCATTGGAACCACTATGATTGTCGAGGATGAACGCGGCAACAAGCGGTTTGAGTTTCAAAAGGGGCCCGTGTTTACGAACATTCTGCTGGCGGATGAGATCAATCGTGCCACACCCAAAACGCAGGCGGCCCTTCTTGAGGCTATGCAGGAGAAGAGCGTGACAGTGGGCAGCACCACGTATCGCCTCGAAGCGCCGTTTTTTGTCATGGCGACACAGAACCCCCTTGAGATGGAAGGCACTTACCCGCTGCCTGAGGCGCAGCTGGACAGATTTCTGTTCAAACTCAATGTGCCGTTTCCGACTCAGGAGGAGCTGCATGAGATATTGCGGCGCACGACGTCCGGATATGAACCGAAGATTCGTGCGGTGATGACGCGGGAAGAGATTCTTTCCCTGCGATCGCTCGTGGCGGAGGTGCCTATCGCCGATCATGTTCAGGGTTATGCGCTTCGCATCATGCTCGGCACGCATCCGGAAGCGGGCAAGCCAACGAAGCAGGTTAAGCAGTATGTGCGTTTTGGGTCGAGTCCGCGCGGTGCGCAGGCGATCATAAAGGCTGCCAAGATTCGTGCGATTTCGGAGGGGCGCTTCAGTGTGTCGAATGAGGATGTGCGCTTTGCGGCGCTGCCTGCGCTTCGCCACCGGATCATCCTCAACTTCGAGGGGGAAGCGGAAGGCGTTCACACGGATGCGATTATCGAAGATTTGATTCGCCAAACGCCCGAGACGGAGGCCAGGTAGCGTCATGCGCGCGAGTGGGGGCACGGAAAATGCGTCGTCGCAGCCGCTTTTCGACGAGGAATTTCTGAAGAAGATCGAATACCTTTATGTTATGTCGAAAAAGGTATTTTCGGGCCGTCTGCGGGCCGAGCGCAAGAGCCGAAAGGTTGCTGCGGGCATTGAGTTTGCCGATTATCGGAACTATGCGCCGGGGGATGATTTTCGTGCCCTGGACTGGCGCGTGTTTGGGCGGACGGAGAAACTCCTGGTTCGGCTTTTTGAGGAAAAGGAGGATCTCCAGATTGCTTTTCTGATCGATGTGTCTTCGTCGATGCGCCATGGGGCGGGAGCAAAGCTTCGCTATGCCCAGCGCATGGCGGCAGCGCTTGCCTATATCGGCCTGTGCAATATGGACAGGGTCAGCCTGTTTGCCTACAGCGACAAGATCGTCGACAGGCTTTTGCCCCTGAGCGGTCGGGGTCAGGTTTTTAAAGTATTTCACTTTCTGGAAGGACTTGAATCGAGCGGGGGGACGAGTTTTGAGGAGGCTTTCCGGCGATTTTCGGAGAGCAGCCGGCGCCGCGGCCTGGCGGTTGTGCTGAGCGATTTTTACAACCCCGGCGGGTACGAGAATGCCCTCAACTTTTTGCACTACCAGCAATTTGAGACCTATGCCGTGCATATCGAAGACCCTGCCGATCGAGATCTTTCTGTCCGCGGCGATGTCACGCTGGTTGATGCGGAGACGGGCGAAGCGCTCACGCTGACCATGACGTCCGGTCTTGCGGCGCAGTATGAGCGTGCCTACGATGCGATGTGCCGGCAAATTGAAAGCTACTGCGTCAAGCGACACATGCTCTACTTTCGAACGCCAGTAAACCTGCCCTTCGATGAAATCGTTCTGAGGATTTTTCGCGCCGGCGGATTTCTTAAGTGAAGGTTTTTTTCTTTTCTTGGGGGAGCTTGCTCCCCCACCCCCCCTGCAATGCTTGCGCATTGCTTGTGGGTGGGGGGCAAAGGGTATCGCTTAGGCCAACTTACATCATTGCAAACAAGAGACGACTTATGGAGCAGAGCTTTTTTTGAGAAGCGAGAATCCGTGCGTAAGCTGTTTTTTTGTCGTAGATTTTCTTTGCCATCGATATTCGTTGCCAGGGGGGCGTTGTAGCGCGAACGCCCCCTGCGGGCTCGCCCCCCGCGCTTTTTCCGAGTCGACACGACGTCCATGTCGTGACGCCTCGGCCCCGACCTCCGTGTCGGGGTTTGTCGGCACCAGTAGCGGCCTTCGGTACACAGGGTTATCTTTGACAAAATTTTAGACGGAAGCCGAAGAGAGATCTGTATATAGAGACAGGTCCATGTCGGGGGTACATCCGTAGCCCGCTTTCGACAATAGGAGTATTTGGGCAATGGTTTTAGGGAATGCCTAGCCGTAAGATGAATGGTTTAGGTATGGGTTTGCCATGCCATCACTTCGCCACCCTCAACCACAAGCGATACGAAGTATCGCAGGGGGTGTGGGGGAGCTAGCTCCCCCACAAAAAATAGAAATGAGATGAGTATGATTTGGAGTGGTTATTCGCCGCAGACATTGTTGCCGGTGGTTGGCGTTATCGCGCTTGTGCTGATCGTGCTGTATCTTTTGCGCGTGCGTCGCCGGACGGTGGAGGTGGCGTATCTTGGGGTGTGGAAGCAGATTTTGCGCAGTGCGCCGAAGCGCCGGTGGACGGAAATTCTTCGGCGTCTGGTGAGTTTTCTGCTTTGGATGATCATCGTTGGGCTTATTGCGCTGGCATTGATGGATCCGAGACCGGAGGCGGAGGATGAGCCCGGGCGGCATGCGGTGATTTTGATCGACACGTCGGCTTCGATGATGGCGACGCAACCTGACAGCACGTGCGGAAGGCGCCTGGACTGTGTGCTTTTGGAGGCACAGCGTCTCATTGATGCGATGCGTCCGGGCGATCGGGTCGTGCTGGTGGAAGCGGCGGGGCATGTGGGGTCGATTTCGGGGCCGTTTTCGGGCGACAGGGAGGCGCTGGGGCGAGTGCTTGGCGACGTGTCGGCGCGCGCTGCCTCGGATGATGTCGGGAAGGCTTTTGAGCTTGCGAAGAGCCTGCTCCGAGAACAGGATTTGCCCGAGATTCACCTTCTGACGGACGGCCAGTTTGCCCCGGACGCCATCGATCTGGATACTCTTCCGCTGGAGGTTTCCTTTGTGTCGCACATTGTAGGGGCGCCTGCGGGAAATCTCTCCATCACGCGTTTCAATGCCCGGCGGTATATTGCCAACCGGATGGGGTTTGAAGTTTTTGTCGAGGTACATAACGGATTTGATCAGCCCGTGACGCTCGATTTGGAGATATGGGGCCTGGGGGAGGATGCGTTTCGCCTGACGGAGGGGGGGGATAAAACGCTCATTGACAGGAAACGCCTGACATTGGCCTCTGAAAGTGCCGAGGTTCGGGTGTATGAAAATCTGCCGCTGAGTTCGGGGCGCATAGCGGCCAGGATTCGCATGGTAAATCCTTCGGATTTGCAGGACATCATGCCGGAGGACGATGTTGCCTATGCGTATATTCCAGACTTTGCCAGACCGCGCATAGCCTGTGTCACTTCCGGCAATTTGTTTCTGGAGGCGGCCCTTCTTCTGAACGAGAATTACAGCGTCAGGTTTATCAGGCCGGATGCGCCCGAGATCATGGTCGATGGTCAGGTGTCGCTTTCAGCGCTGGCGAGTCAGTATGACATCGTCATTCTGGACAACTCCCACCATGCGCTGGTTTCGGTTCATATGGATGAGGACTGGGCAGGGCGCGCCGTGTTTATCAACCCCACGCCTGCTTATAGTCCGTTTCCGAGCAAATGGGTGCGGAATCCGATCGTTGAGCGCGTCAACGCGCGCCACAGTATTGCCAGGTGGCTGAGCCTGAGGAACCTCAACATATCGCAGGCGTATGTTTTTAGCGGTGTCAGCCAGAATGATGTCGTGCTGCGCGCGATAGAGGGGGCACTCATTGCGACGCGAAAGCGCGAGCATCAGCGTCTGGTCGCCATCGGGTTCAGCCTTGTCGAATCGGACTTGATCTTCCGGGTGGCCTTGCCCGTGCTCATCATCAACATCGTGGACTGGCTCATGGATGAGTCGACGCAGCCCCTGCTCGGGTATTCGACGGGGGAAGCATGGCATGTAAGCGTAAGTCCCGGCATGGTTCGCGGGCGTTTGAAATCCCCCTCGGGCCGCGTGCGCGAGGGCCTGGTGGCGTATGCGGGGGTGATGACGGCGTATGGCGACGAAGCAGGGTTTTACGAATTGAGCGATGCGGCGGATCCCACGCGCGTGGTGACATTTGCAGCCAACTTTGGCAATGCCCGGGAGTCGGATTTGATGCGGCCGGTGATTCGATTGGAGAGCCCGCTGCACCGGCCTTCGACCTGGCATGAAACCGAACCTGAAGAGGGTGGGGCGTTTTTGGCCTTTTTGTCGCGCCTGCCGAGATCAGCACAGCATATTTGGGTGCTGGCATGCCTGCTGGTGGCTTTGGCTCTGTTTTTGGAGTGGCTCACGTATCACCGTCGCTGGACGGTTTAGTTGGGGGAGCTTGCTCCCCCAAACCCCCTGCGATACTGCGTATCGCTTCGGGGGCAGTAAGTTTCGCCTTCGGATGACAATCATCGCCCCGTGTGACAGCTCTGGTTAGTGAACTTTTAACTGTCCACTAATCACTAATCACTAGCCTCTAAGCTGGAAGGGGCCGCGCCCCCTACGCCGCTATCGGCCTTTTGGCCGATACGCGTCTACCCCCTCTGCGGGGGCTGTGCCCCCGCAACGCCCCCCTTTTTGTGGGCGCTGCCCACACCCGCTGGGGGAGCCAGCTCCCCCAGACCCCCCT
>Ga0123353_10017647_pt1 | contig 10508 bp, 5 predicted proteins | sample TergutLab28metaG_3_FD_92763 | JGI IMG/M metagenome (GOLD analysis project Ga0123353, IMG submission 92763) | Labiotermes labralis P3 segment gut microbial communities from Petit-Saut dam, French Guiana - Lab288 P3 | ecosystem: Host-associated > Arthropoda: Insects > Digestive system > Gut ... | reverse complement strand
GTTGCTACAAAAGAAGATACCATTGATATGCGTTTTAATGAGAAACTAGCACATGCCCCCAGATAGCCCAGACAATTTGAAAAACAGGGAAAAATAACAGGAGCAGACCGGATACCCCATTTGCCGAATTCCAAGAGGCACTGAACGATCCCGACAAAATTGTCATTACCACAGCCTATCGAGAGTTCTTCGGCGAACCGTTGAGCGATAAAGCGAGACAATTACTGCATTGCCGACATCATTGAAAAGCAACCCAGGTTTGACATCCAACAAGTTACGTTACTTTAACAAGAAGAAAAGGAGAAGAAGATGAATTTTTTCAGGAGCATCATGGGGAAGATTTTGATCCCCGTAATCGTCATGACCTTATCACTGGTCGCTGTGATCGTGTCGGTCAGTCTGTACAGTTTCAACCGATTTGCCGACAAAACTTATAATGATAAAGTTGAGGTCGCTACACATGGTGTTCATAATGATGCCCGTGTGAGGAGGATAATGGCTCTCGACCAAATCAGCGGTCTCGCCCAATCTGCAAGCATGATTGCGGCATTTAAGGAGGGCAGTCGTGAAAAGATTCGAGACATTCTCAACAGTTTTGAATCAGAGCAGAAATGCGAATTTTTTACCGCACTCGATCCCAATGGAGACGTGTTTGTCCGCCCTACTGACTTTGGAAGATTTGGTGATTCCAACCGTATGTTGAAAGGTGTACAGGATGCTTTGACGCACAAAAAACCCTTCGTCTATATTGAATCGACACCAAGTACCCGCCTGGCAATTCGTGCGGCGGCACCTGTCCTTGATGAAGACGATGACATCATCGGTATCGTCACTGGTGGTTTTCGATTGGATACTAATGACACGGTCGATGCAATGAAAGAAGCGCATGGCGTCGATTGCACCATTTTCCTTGATGATGAGCGTATTTCAACGACGGTCCTAAAGGAAGGGACAGATGAACGTGCCATTGGTACCAAATTGAACAACCCTGCTATTTACGACCAAGTATTCAAAGAACGCAAAGAAGTCATCGGTGTGGCAATGGTACAGGGTGTCCAGATGAAGGTATTTTACAGTCCCATCCTCAATCCGGGAGACGACCATGTGATAGGAATGCTCTTTGTCGGTCTCCCGATGAAGGAACAAGAGGATTTGCTCCGACAGAATAGATGGTCTAGTCTTTCCATTACGATTGTCGGACTGCTGATTTTCGGTATTGTCCTATTTGGCATCGTTCGCAGAATTATCCTGCCCATGAACCAGGGATGTGCCATCCTTCGTGAAATTACGGAGCAAGGAAGGCTTTCGACGGAAGTCCCTGACAACGTACTTCGTCGTAAGGACGAGATCGGCGAACTCGGTCGTGACATCGAACGTGTTTTGGGTGATTACCGTACCATTGCCGAGACTGCCGAACAACTGGCAAATAGGAACTGGGACATCACGGTCAAGAACAAAGGTTCCGAGGACATAATGAATCATAACTTTTCAACGATGCTCGACCAGATGAATAAAACGCTTCACGAAGTCGGTCAACAAGTCAAGCAGGTCGCGACGGGGTCTGGCGAGGTTTCGAGTGCCGCTCAGGCATTGTCGAGCGGGGCACAGGAGTCGGCAGCGAGTTTGGAAGAGATTACTGCTTCGATGAACGAAATCAGCGGTCAGACGAAAAAGAATGCAGAAGATGCCGCTCAAGCAAGGGATTTGGCACGTCAGGCAAGCACGGCTGCTGGTAATGGTCAGACGGCAATGATGGAAATGACCGATGCAATGGGGCGGATCACCCAGAACTCCAACGAAATCCAGCGGGTTATCAAGGTGATTGATGACATTGCATTCCAGACAAATCTACTTGCCTTGAATGCCGCCGTCGAAGCCGCTCGTGCGGGACAGCATGGAAAAGGTTTTGCGGTAGTTGCCGAAGAAGTGCGTAACCTTGCTTCTCGCAGTGCGAAGGCAGCAAAAGAAACGTCGGACTTGATTGCCAAGAGCAGTCAGGAGATCGACAGAGGAGGCAAAGTGGCAAACCACACTGCCGAAGTATTGACCACGATTGTCGAACAGATCAAGCAGACGACCGACCTCGTGGCGGGCATTGCCGTTGCAAGTAATGAGCAGGCGCAAGGTGTGAACCAAGTGTCGATTGGTTTGCAGCAGATTGACTCCGTAACGCAACAGAACACTGCGGCGGCAGAGGAGTCAGCAAGTGCTGCCAGTGAGATGAATTCGATGGCAGCAAATTTACAAAACCTTGTTGCCCAGTTCAAATTGCGGTGATGTCTTTTCTCCCTCTGGGAGGTTCATTAACACAAAGAAACGGGGACGAAGGTACTCCGTGGTCCCCGGATATATTGCTACACAAACGTAAAGAACTCAAACTGTAAAAGAACACCGTAGAGACGCGATGCTCGCGTCTCCCCCGTGCGGGGAACGTAGCACTTCGCGAGAACATCTCTTTGTAAACGACGAGGATCCGTGTGCGGAACATTAACCAATCGCCGAGACGCGAGCATCGCGGCTCTACAAGAGGCACGTGATGGCATGCGGGAAACAGAGACAATACCCATCATGATTTCACAATTTTTCAAAAAGCATTTCCCTATTTGTCCCTATCAGTTTTCCTTCATTCTGTTATGTCCTTTGCGAAGTCTCTTTCTTTCGCCGAGAACCTTGGCAAAGCGGCTGGAAATTCGGGAGGATTCTACCGTTTTGGAAGTCGGACCGGGACCGGGATATTACAGCGTTCCCCTCGCCAGGCAACTGCCCCATGGAAAACTCGTGCTGGCGGACATTCAGCCGCAGATGCTGGCACAAGCAAAAAAACGACTCGCGAAAAGAGGACAAACCAATGTCGATTACTATCAATGCGACGGAAGCCAATTTGACTTGCCCGACAATCATTTCGATGCCATCTTCCTCATCACGGTCTTCGGCGAGGTGCAACATCAACAGGAATACATGACCGAATTTTTCAGGCTCATGAAACCTGGCGGCATCCTTTCGATTTCCGAAATCGCCATCGGTGACCCGCATATCACCCCGATCAACAACGTTCAGGAACTCGCCACTCATGCCGGATTCACCGTTGACAAAATTTACGGCAGCCGTTGGAATTACACGGCAAATTTTAGGAAGCCCCGCTGACCCAGTGGTCACGGCGTGACCACTCTGCCAACCGGGGAAAACCCGCTCCCCTCCCCCCGCCTCCACACCATCACTCACCACTACCCCATGTTCAACCACTTCATCAAATTTTCTCTCAATAACCGTTTTCTCGTTTTAACTTGTGCGGCAATTCTATTGGTTGTGGGCAGTTATCAAGCGACGCAGTTGCCGGTTGATGTGTTGCCCGACCTGAGCCGTCCGCAGGTGATCGTCATGGCAGAATGTAAAGGCATGGCACCCGAGGAGGTCAAATCACTCATTACGGTTCCTATCGAAACTTATCTCAATGGAGCGACAGGCGTGACGGCACTGCGGAGCAATTCGACCGCCGGACTCGTCGTTATTACTGTCGAATTCGATTGGAGTATGGAACCGACCCGGTGCCGACAAATCGTCGATGAACGATTGCAACTGGCAGCTGATCGCCTTCCCCCCGGCATTGTCCCCCGCATGGCACCCATGGGATCGATGATGGGGCAAATCATGTACCTGACCATCTGGGACGAAAAGAATGAACTCTCGCCGATGGAACTGCGTACACTTGCAGACTGGACGGTACGCACACGGCTTCTCGGTTCCGGCGGCGTTTCGGAAGTGTTGGTCATCGGTGGTGATGTCAAACAATATCAGGTTCTCGGACGCATCAACGATATGTTCCGGCATCGCGTGACCTTCGACGATATACAGCGGGCACTGGAAGGAAGCAACCGCAATGTGACCGGTGGTTTCCTGACCGATCAAGGTCCGCAAGAACTGCTGGTACGCACCATTGGTCGAGTCGAAAGACCGGAAGAACTGCGAAATCTCATCGTCAAGGACGATTCCGATCCGCCGATTCAACTCCATCAGGTTGCCGACATTGCGGCGGCTCCCGCCCCGAAAGTGGGCACCAGTGGCGTCTATCTCAAAAATCCTGATGGGACGACACTCCACCGCTCCTCTGTGGTGCTGATCGTCGAAAAACAGGTCGGCAGCGACACGCGGGAAATGTCCGACCGTATTGTGAGCATTGCCAAAGAGATACAAAAGGCGATCAACATGACTCATCCGAACGTCAGAATCTCCGCGTTGTATCAGCAGAAAACGTTCATTGATCTGGCAATCGCCAATGTGGAGGAAGCACTGATCCTTGGTGCTGTTTTGATTGCGATGATGCTGTTCTTGTTCCTGATGGATGTTCGCACGACATTGATCACGATGCTGGCACTTCCCGTTTCCATCTTTATGACCTGCTTGACATTCGCTTGGTTCGGTCTTTCCATCAACACCATGACGCTCGGCGGTCTTGCCGTTGCTGTCGGAGAACTTGTCGATGATGCGATTGTCGATGTCGAAAACATTTATCGGCGATTGCGGCAAAACTTCTGTCTGCCCCCGGAAGAACGGCAATCAATCATTCACGTCGTGTTTCGTGCCAGCGTGGAAATCCGCAATGCGATCGTCAACGCCACACTCATTACGGTCACGATGTTCTGTCCGGTCTTTTTTCTGACAGGGATGGAAGGCAAGATGTTCGCACCGATGGGGATTGCTTACATTGTGGCACTGATGGCTTCGCTGCTGACTTCGCTGTCGGTAACGCCTGTGCTTGCTTATCTGCTTCTGCCCAAAAAAGCCGAACGGCATAAAGATAAAGAAACGGCTGTATTAAAAATTGCAAAATGGTGCGCGGAGGGAGCGATCAGGTTTAGTTTAACGTATCCCAAGACAATTTTAACTGGAGCCGTCATCGTCGTCATTGCTGCGGGAGTCGTTTTCTTTTCGTTGGAACGTGATTTCATGCCCCCCTTCAATGAAGGGGCACCACAGGTCAATGTTTCTCTTGCTCCCGGTACTTCGCTCAAAACCAGCGAGGCATTCAGTACGCAGATTGCCCAGCAACTGATACAAATTGACGGTGTGACCGCCGTTGTTCGCAGGACAGGACGTGCTGAACTCGACGAGCATGCTGTACCGGTCAACATGTCCGAGATGATGTGTACGCTCGATTTGAAGTCCGGGCGAAGCATCGCCGAGATTTTTGCCGACATTGAAGAGGTGATCGCATTCGAGAGCGTTCCGGGAGTCGTTGCCTTCTACGACCAACCGCTCCAACACCTGATTGCCCATTTGCGTACAGGAACGCGGGCACAAATAGCCATCAAGGTACGCGGTGATGATCCCTTACTGCTGCGCCGCCGGGCATTGCAGATTCAGCAACTCATTTCTGGAATCCCGGACATTGGCAACCCTCGAATTGATCCGCCCCAAAAGGACATTCCGCAGGTCAGGTTCAAACTCAAGCGGGACGAATTGACAACGTATGGTCTCATTCCCGAAAAGGTGAATGCGACGATCGAAACGGCAATGCAAGGGGTCGTGGCAACACAGATTCTCGAAGGGCGGCGTACCATCGACGTGGTACTCCGTGCTTCGGACGATTATCGGGAAAACCTTGACGTTCTCAAAAACATGTCGCTTCGGACTCCGAGTGGAACACTGATTCCGCTTTCCGCGGTTGCCGATATTGACGAACACGCGACCGGACCCAATCGAATCGACCACGAGGCGGGACAAACGCAAATCACGATTCAGATGAACCCGCAAAAGCGTGGTGCTGTCGATGTGAAGAATGATATTGACCGTGTGCTTGCGCCGTATATGGTTGAACTGACGAGTGGCGGCGTTCATCTCGAAATGACTGGTCTTTTCCAGAGCGAACAGGAAGCGTCCCGCAAACTCGTGTTGCTGACGGCGGTGGCTCTCGTTTGTATTGTGATGGTGCTTTACCGGTTGTTTGGTTCGCTCAACATCTCGCTCCAAATTATATCGACGCTGCCGCTCGCTCTTGTCGGGGCTGTGATCGCGATTGTTCTGACGGGGCAGAGCCGGTCGATTCCAAACCTGATCGGCATGATCTCGCTCTGTGGTATTGCTTCTCGCAACGGCATTTTGATTATCGATCACTATTTTCATCTTGTCCGTCATGAGGGGGAATCATTGACGAAAGAGATGCTGGTCAAGGCGGGGCGAAACCGTGTGGCACCGGTGTTGATGACGACATTGACGGCAACTTTTGGCTTGCTTCCGATTACGTTTTCGCCGGATGTACCGGGTCGAGAAATTTTGTATCCGATAGCAACGGTCATTGTCGGCGGTTTGTTGGCATCGTCGTTGATGGAGTTTTTTGTTCGCCCGGCACTCTTTTGGACATTCGGTCGCAAATCGGCGGAGAGAATACTCCGGCGCGAGCAGGAAGGGCAAGATAGAGTGACCGTCGACTGGTGCGGTACTCCCCACTGGCTCAGAAAGTCATCCGTGATGCCGGTCGGCTATTGTCGACCAACTTGCCCGGCGGTCGGTTGACTACCTTTTCTCGACAAATTTAGCCACAAAAATTGCCCAAATTAACTCACACCAGTACGTGAACGCTTGGAAATTACTCGGGTTATTCTTTTATTCCACGTTTTCGATACATCGAAATAAGTGCATAGAGAATCATCGCAATGCCAATTCCCATGCAGATGTATTGTAACATTCCCATCTTGCGAGGCTCCGCCATCAGTTCCCGAAACTCCTGTGCGGACATGGAAACGGGATCGTCCACTATCTTTTCGCCATCCCAGTAACCTAAACGGCGACTAATTCGGTAATCTGATACTGTTGCATTTAATGGTAAGTTCAGCCCTGCCAACGTAAAAGTTTCCGGCGGAAACGATTTTTTAATCTGGACTTCCTTTACAGTAATATTATGGTCAAAGACTACAATTTCATTACCCTCCTTTTGATGTTCCACCCTGTAAATATGTGTTTTCGTGGGAAAAGGGAGAAAATTTTGTTCTGAATACTCATTGTCTATCTGGGTTCTATGAGACTCTGATTCTACGGTTCGTCTTATCAGACGGAACCCCGGCTCCTCAATGTACAACTTCCAGTGAGCAAAATCGTTACGTTCATCATCACGACATTCCACTACCCAAACCGAACGACCATCAAGGTTCTCACGAGAGACAGCAAAGTTGCTTCTGGTTTTGTAGAGGAGACATGTAGGAATGTCTGTATTGTGATTCATCATGTCAGTGAGTCCAAGTAAACGAGGATCATATACTCCAGCACCGTAGGCATTCGTCGATTGATGCGGTACAAGAGCAACATCTGTGGCGTTGTAAGATGTCATGTAATAAACAATATCGTCGAGGAGAATAGATTTATTCCCTTGAAAAGCCTGACCCGGAAGATGTTCTTTGCGAATTTTCCCCTTATCAAAATCGACGACTTGTTCCGATGTTTGACCAGACTCCGCCCGATGTTCCTCATAGCGGATATGGAAACAATCGTATTTCAGGCGTTCTTGCTCTACGCCCTTCAGAAGAGCAAGAGCCTTTGCGTCGTCGTTGGCGATGGTGGCTACGCCCAATACAACCATCAAATTTGTGATCAATATAAAACGAACCATAAATTTCTCCTCAAAACGAGACAAACAACTGATGAGTGGGGTTAACCACGGAACTATCCCAACGTTTTAGCCAGACAAAGTATCAACCCATCCGTTGGGTGTGATTGGGCTTTAGCCAGTAAATATTGTGTCGGTGTTTCGACAGCCCCAACAAATGGCAGCCGGGAGTGCAGACAACGTCAGAGCGACCGGTTCACTTCCCGTTCCGCCAACCGGTCACTCCGCTGCATTCCCGTCCGCCATTATTCGTCACATTAATTTCAGGCGAAAGCCTTAACGAGTTACCCCGTTATGCAACAATCGTCGGTATTCACGACTTTTTTCCACCCAGCGTACCAACCCTGCCAAACACTATGGGGTTCGCAAGCTTGCTTTTCGTCATTCCACCCACAGGATGCCTTGCGCCAGCAATCTACCGCCTCTCACGCAAGTCCCCAGTATTTTCGCAAGCCCCATTCGGTTGCGAGGATCAGCACAAATGCCAGGAGGAAATACCACGAGTCAAAGAGCGTTCGCTTCGTTTCTCGTTTCTCGACCAACTCGTCGGATTGCTGGATCAATTTTTCGAGGAGTCTCCCCAACTGTTCCGGCGGCACACTCTCCCCCCCCGTCATTGCCGAAATGTCCGCAAGCAACTTTGGATATGGCACAGGATTGTCCAACTCCAAGTTCCGATCCTGTACCAAAAAACGAGCTGTCGCATGATGAGGCTCCCCTTTGTAGGTTGCCTCGGCTTGGATCTGATAGTCCCCCGAAAAATCGGTCGAACGGAACGAGCCTGTCGGAATGCCCTCTTCTGAAACCAACGCCACCGTTTCCGTTGTGTTGTCCGACTTCAACACGGTTACCTTGGCAGGAAAATTTTTCACATACTCCCCATCTTCCGATCGCAGAAAAACCTGAAACTTTGCCGTATCGCCGGGAAGCAAGCGATTGTTTTCCACGGTGATCCAGCAAGCCCCTTTGCCGCCGTCCTCCATTTTGGCAAGCCACAAAATCACCTGCCGCCAAAAAGTTTTGTGCTCTTCCTCGAATCCCGCCAGGGGCCAGCGGTAGGTCGAATCACCCGCAAACGCCAACACGCGACCTGCTCCATGCATTTGCGCAACCAAGAGCGGTTGTCGGTTGAGTCCCACTGCCAATGTCGTCGCTCCCGGTTTTAACTGGTCGAATCGGTTCGCACCGAGCAGCGGCGGCAGTGCTGCCCAACGCCGTGCGTTCATGCGGGGATCGGCATCGAACTGCGTCACATAATGCCGCTGTCCCGGTTCGGTCATCAACATCGGGATCGGCGGATTCGACGACCAGTGTAAATCGGTCTGAATCGGACCTCCCACCGGTTGCCGGTTTGACCGGCGAAGGACAACGGGCGAAGCAGCCGCAAGAGGCGTATCGTCATAACCGCCAGCAGCAAACGCATAGAGTCCGCCAAGCATCATCAACCCCGATTCTTTCCTGACCTGATCGACGAGCGTTTGAAGTTCCGCTCGCGAGAACATCGCCGCTTCAATGTCGCCGAACACAAACACATTGTAGGGATCAGGTTCCCGAAGGGCTTCCGCCAGTCTACCCGGCTTGTCCACACGAAGATAATGCACATCAATGTCCGGCGACGCATTCAGCGACTGCCGAAGCGGTCCCTGTTCAAAATTGGGTTGTCCCAGAATGAACAGTACCCGAAGCCCCCCTTCAACGACCTGAATAAAACTGCTCTGTTCGTTGTTGCGGTCGGTCACTTCCCGTTCCTGTGGCGGCACACGCACCGTATATTTGAATAAGCCGACCGTTTGCGGGGCGTAGGAAAGGCGAAAGGGAATCAGTTGCCCATCCTCTTTCGCTTGCACGGTGGTCTGGGCAACAATTTCCTGTTTGCCATCTGCCGTTTCAAAGAGAAGTTGCACGGGAATCATCTGATCGGCAAAGCCAGTCAGTCGCAGTGTCCCACTGACGAGCAACGTGTTTTTCACAAAGACCCGATCATTGGCTTGGAGCGACTCGACGGAAATATCCCGGACGTTCGTGTCCTGACTGGCTTGACCGAATGGCACGGTATACAGCGGAATGCCTGCATCGCGCAATCGACCGGCTGCCTCTTGCGGGAGAATATCGCGGCTTGGTCTTGTCCGCTGGGCACCATCGGTCAGCATCACCGCAGCCAACACACGTTTTCCGGCGGAACGTTCGCGGATCATATCGAGTGTTAAGCCGATGGCGGTTTCCTGTCCCTTGGGATGCTCCGGCAGATCGGTCACCAGACCGTTTTGCAGTTCGAGCGGCGTCAGAGCCGTATCAAAGGTAAAGGTTCTCACTTCGGTTTGCTGTTGCAGCCGTTTGAGTTGCGGGGCGGCACTGTGGAGCGATTCTTTGGCGACGACAAATCGGGTCTTCCCACCGATTTCGTCATTGCGAGTCATGCTTTGCGTTTGATCGAGCAGAATGTTGACGACGGCGGAAAGCCGCTGCGAGACCGTATGCACGAGCGTCGGACGAAGCATGCCCAAGAGCAGGAGCAACAGAGCGAGACATCGCAACCAAAGCAACAGCCGTTGTCCATAGCGGGGAAACTGATCGCTGGTGGGTCGGCTCATCACGACAACAGCACACAACACCACTGCGCAAAGCAGCACGAAGAGATAACTACCGAAAATAGGATAAACGTCGACCCGCACCATAGCCCACCATTGTTACCGATAATGCCGCTCATGGCAAGCCGCAAGCGATACCGTAGGGGCAACCCCCTCGCGGTTGCCCTGCCCCACGCGGTTGCCCAATGGGGCGTGGGTTTAGGCTTTCGCCAGAAATTAACATGCCATTTTCAGCCTTATCGCATTCCGTGGAGCAGAATACAGGAGTCAGGAGTCAGGAGTCAGAATGGTGCTACCGCACCATTTGACTCTGGCAGTTCCTT
>Ga0123353_10017646_pt1 | contig 10508 bp, 8 predicted proteins | sample TergutLab28metaG_3_FD_92763 | JGI IMG/M metagenome (GOLD analysis project Ga0123353, IMG submission 92763) | Labiotermes labralis P3 segment gut microbial communities from Petit-Saut dam, French Guiana - Lab288 P3 | ecosystem: Host-associated > Arthropoda: Insects > Digestive system > Gut ... | reverse complement strand
TGCATCACTGCCTGGATGGGCGGTGTGAAGAAACGATTGACTTGTCCCCAAGCGTTGGAGTGGGAACGTCCCATGAATCCCTGCCCGATGAGGGCGACATTGATTGTGTTTGCCATTGTTTTTTCTTGTTGTAAAGAGTGATCTAACGAACCGCCACTGACGGTCAACAGCGTTATTGTATCGGATGGCGGGACAAAAATCAAGTAGTGCCGGAGCAGGAATAGTAGAACGGGTGCATAAAGTTTTTGACTCCGTGATTGGAAGCCAGTGCAACAGGCTACGAAAAAAGGCACACGACCATTTGAACGGGTGGAATCTTTTGCAGGGGGTAAATGGTGGGGGAAGAAGGGGGCATCAACGGAGCAGCGTCTATTGTATCGGCAGGGAAAAGCAATCACCAATTTTGCCGAACGGCTTCCGGTGCCCCACATGAACGATTTTGGGGCAAGTGTCAACGGGAGCGAAAAACGCAACCGGTTAGATTTTTCATGCCCATTGACAACTTCCCCGGTATAATAGATAATATAGCGAAAATGGGTGCGAAATCCTTAACTTTAACCCCCCTTTCAATGAGACTCATCAATCGACTACTGCTTTTTCTCACCGCCATTGCGGCGACCGGTATGACGGCGTTTGCCGGTGAAATTGACCTCGAAGTTCCCGCTATGGGACTTGGCACCTTCGCATGGCTTCCCGGAAACGGATTCATCCTCCTGGTACTCGGGCTTGTCCTCTCCCTCGTAACACTGAGCATTAGCCTTTACCTCTTCTTCGAAATCAAAAAACTGCCCGTCCACAAAAGAATGGCATCCGTGGCAGACATCATCTATGCGACATGCAAAGCCTACCTGATGAAACAGATTTGGTTCCTATTCTGGCTGTTCGTCATTATTTCCGTGGCATTTGCCGTTTACATCATCATGCAATATGGTGGGATTACGGTGACATCAATGACCCTCCTGGGACAGATTCTCGTCTTCGCTCTCATCGGTATGGCGGGTTCTGCTACCGTCGCTTGGTATGGCATCCGGTTGAACACTTACGCCAATGCCCGAACAGCATTTGCCTCCCTCAAGGCGAAACCTTGGGATGTCGTCAATGTTCCGCTCCAAGCGGGAATGTCTGTCGGACTCTTCCTCATTTCGCTGGAATTGGCAGTGATGATTATCATCCTTCTGATGGCAAGTTGGGAAGGTTTTCCGGTCGGTGCCTGCTTCCTCGGTTTTGCTATCGGCGAATCGCTCGGTGCCAGTGCCTTGCGGATTGCTGGAGGTATTTTCACAAAAATTGCCGACATCGGCTCCGACTTGATGAAAATCGTCTTCAAGGTCGGCGAAGATGACCCGCGTAACCCCGGCGTGATTGCCGACTGCACCGGCGACAATGCCGGCGACAGCGTCGGTCCCACCGCCGACGGATTTGAAACCTACGGCGTTACCGGCGTTGCCTTAATTATGTTCATTGTGCTCGCCGTCAATGATGCGTCTGTTGCTGCGTTGAACGCAAGTGCAGGACTTGAATTGACAACCACTGGTCTGCAAGCCATGCTCATCGCATGGATATTCTTCATGCGGGTTTTGATGGGCTGTCTTTCCGGTGCCGCTTACTTCATCAACCAAAAGTTTGCCATCAAAGATTACGAAGGCAAAACGAATGTCGGGGCACACCAATTCGAGAAGACCCTGACCCACCTGATCTTCTGGTCGGCAGGTCTCTGTATTGCGGTGTCCTTTATATTCAGTTTCTTGATGCTCAGTCATTTGCCGAACCTCGCTTGGCTTAAACTGGCGGGAATTATCACCTGCGGTACGCTTGCCGCCGTGTTGATTCCTGAATTTACAAAGATTTTCACCAGTTCCTCGTCGAAGCACGTTCAGGAAGTCGTTACCGCCTCGCGCGAAGGAGGGGCATCGCTGAACATTCTCTCTGGGATCACGGCGGGTAACTTCAGTGCATTTTGGACAGGCGGATTGATTGCCGTCTTGATGGCTGCCGCGTACTCGTTGACAGGCGGACTCGATGTCATCTTCGGTGCCCACGCCCCGATCTTTGCCTTCGGGTTGGTCGCCTTCGGCTTCCTCGGAATGGGACCCGTGACCATCGCGGTGGACAGTTACGGACCCGTTACGGACAATGCCCAGTCGATTTTCGAGTTGTCGCAAATTGAAGCCCAGCCGGGCATTAAGGAAGAAATCCAGAGGGATTTCGGTTTCACTCCCGACTTCGAGATGGGCAAGCACTACCTCGAAGCCAACGACGGTGCCGGGAACACCTTCAAAGCGACGGCAAAACCGGTGCTCATCGGCACAGCAGTTGCCGGGGCAACGACGATGATCTTTGCGATCATTCTGATGCTCGAAAAGATGGCACTCCTGAAAGATGGCATGCTTGTTGACGTGTTGAAACTCGACCTGACGCAGGCACCGATCATTCTCGGGCTGATCTGCGGCGGAGCGGTCATCTTCTGGTTCAGTGGTGCCGCTACACAGGCAGTGACCACCGGTGCTTACGAGGCGGTCGAATTCATCAAGCGGACATTCGACATGAACAAAACGGAAGCGGATATTGAAGATGCCAAAAAGGTCGTGGGAATTTGCACCGAGTATGCCCAGAAAGGTATGTGGAACATCTTTTTGGCGTTGTTCTGCTTGACGTTGGCGTTTGCCTTTGTTGATCCGAACTTCTTCATTGCCTATCTCGTTTCGATAGCAATCTTCGGTCTGTTCCAAGCGATCTACATGGCAAATGCCGGTGGTTCTTGGGATAACGCCAAGAAAGTGGTCGAAGTCGATTTGAAGGAAAAGGGTTCCGCACTGCACGACGCATCGGTCATCGGCGACACGGTCGGCGACCCGTTCAAGGATACGTCGTCAGTGTCGCTCAATCCGATCATTAAGTTTTCGACGCTCTTCGGACTTCTCGCCACGGAAATTGCGATTACGATGAAGTATGTCGAAAAGGGAACGGACGAGGCGACGGGAAGAACGATTGTCGAATCAGGCGGCTTTGCCGGTTTCACTTGGATCCTCTCGCTGGTCTTCCTAGGGATCGGCTTGTACTTCGTCTGGCGTTCGTTCTACAAGACGCGGATTCCGGTGAAGTGATAGGATATGTTAACACAAGAGCGGGGCGCGTTAGCACCCCGCTCTTTTTTGGATACGATGAAAACAATCGCCATCACAATGGGAGACCCCGCCGGGATAGGACCGGAAATCATCGCCGGTGCTTGGGAACAACTCCAAACGATTCCCGACTGCCGGTGCGTCGTTTATGGTCATCCCGAAATCCTGCGGCGAGCGATGGTGTTGTGGAATATCAACACCGACATTGACTGCGAAACCTGTTGCGGCGACGATGTCCTCGAAGTGTTGCCCGGTACGATCGATGCTCGCGCGGGACAAGCCGCGTACTCGGCAATTCAGCGGGCGATTGACGATGCACAAAATCATATCGTCGATGCTATTGTCACCGCTCCGATTCACAAAGCCGCTCTTCATCGGGCGGGGCATCACTATCCCGGACATACCGAAATCTTCGCCGAACGCTGCGGGGTTAGCAATTACGCGATGATGCTTTATCTCGGAGCAGGAGAAAACATCACTGGTCAACACGGTCTCGCCGTGGTACATGTTACGCTCCACACGGCAATGCGGACAATCTTCGAGCAGATTACCATCGAATCAGTCCTCGCCAAAATCCGCCTCGCCAACGAGTTTATGCAGCAAATCATCTCTGCTGCCGTCTGCCGTCTGCCGTCTGCCGTCTCTATTGGTGTCTGCTCCCTCAATCCCCACGCTGGCGAAGAGGGACTTTTCGGCGACGAAGAGATCCGAATCATTCGCCCCGCTATCGAAAAAGCAATCGCCGAGGGCTTGCAGGTCGAAGGTCCCCAACCGGCGGACACGATTATGCTCGACGCAAGGGACGGCAAATACGATGCCATCGTTGCAATGTTTCACGATCAGGGACATATTGCCCTGAAACTCTTGGGAATGTATCGGGCGGTGAACATCACATTGGGCTTGCCGATCATCCGCACGAGTGTTGCCCACGGCACGGCATTCGACAAGGCATGGCAGGGAGTTGCCGATCCGGGGAGTTTGCTTGAAGCGGTACGCGTTGCGGTGAAGTTGTGCGGATGATGTTTCTCTTGGGGGTTGCAAATTTCCCAACATTCGTGTACCCTTTGGGATGATGTCTCAAGCGCATGTCATTATTTCAGTCAATCCGAAGGCGGGACGACGGTCGCCGATGCTCCGTGCTGAGGAACTTTGCACCCATCTGCAACAAAAAGGCTTTACGCCCGAACTCCTGACCGATCTCGACGAAGTTGCCGAAAAGGCAAACGCCCTGCACAATGCCGGGACGCTCCGGGCATTGGTCGGTGTCGGCGGCGATGGCACGGCAGCAACGCTCGTCAACCGCACTAAACCGGGAACGCCCGTTACACTGCTCCCTGCCGGAACTGCTAATTTGCTCGCAAAGCATTATCGGCTTCCTTCCCGACCGGCAAAGTTGGCGGCGATGATTGAAACCGGTATCGTTCGCACCTTCGACGCAGGACTTGCCCGCTTCGGCGGTGAAGAACGGCTCTTTCTCGTGATGATCAGTTGCGGCTTCGATGCCCACGTGGTCAACGGCGTGCATTCCCGACGGGAAGAACGCTATCGGCAAGGACACGCCAAGGGAGCGCATATTTCCTACTTTTCGTACACCACCCCAATTTTGAATTCACTGACCCAGTACAGGTTTCCCAAGATGACGGTCGAGTGCTTGGACGAACCGAACCTCGTGATTCCTGACATGCGCTGGGCGTTCATTTTCAACATGAACCGCTACGGCTGGGGCTTGCCGCTGGCTCCGTTTGCGAAAGAGAACGACGGCAAATTGGATCACACGCTCTTTCGCGGCGGCACGGTCTTTCATGGATTTGCCTACGTGGCACTGGCGCAATGTTTCAGTTTGCACCGTTTTTTACCGACGGCAAAGTTGGGACAGTGTACACGTTATCGCATCACTTCGGACGCACCGGTCCCCTTCCAGTTGGACGGTGATCCCGGCGGGGAACTGCCGCTGGAAATCGAAATCGTACCGAATAGGTTCACCTTTTTGGTGCCGAAATGAAATCCCCAACCCCCTCATCACATGCACGAACGCCTCGAATATGCCCGGAACATTGCTTATCAAGCAGGAGAACTGACTCTGCGGCACTTTAATAATGCAAATGAATTAGCCGTCGAACGCAAAGCGGACGAGTCTCCCGTTACCGTTGCGGATCGGGAGACCGAACAACTGTTACGGCAAAAAATCATCGAACGCTTTCCCGACGATGCCGTCTTTGGGGAAGAATTTCCGCCCATCGAAGGAACGAGCGGCTATCGTTGGATTCTCGATCCCATCGACGGCACGAAATCCTTCATCTGCGGCGTTCCGCTGTACAGTGTGCTCATCGGCTTGGAACACGAAGGACGTTCCGTTGGCGGCGTGATTGGTTTACCTGCGTTGGGGGAACTCATCTGGGCAGGAACAGACCTCGGTGCATGGCATGAGACGAAACAACGCGGACCGAAGCGGTGCCGGGTGTCCGAGTGTTCCACGTTGTCGGAGGCAACATTTTTGACAAGCGAAGTGCTGGGATTCGACCAATACAAACGGCGTGAGGTATATGACCATCTGGAACGAAGCACCCGGTTCACCCGAACTTGGGGGGACGCTTACGGTTATGCTCTGATCGCAACGGGACGTGCCGACGTGATGGTCGATCCGGCGATGGCACTCTGGGATGCGGCACCATTCTTGGTTATTTTGGAGGAAGCGGGCGGTCGTTTTACCGATTGGCAGGGCAATGCCACGATTCACGGCGGCGAAGGAGTGGCGACCAATGGGGTGTTACACGAAGAGGTGTTGCGGTGCTTACATCAAACAGAGCCGCAATCGTAAGGTTGTGGTTCTGTTCGTCATTTTTCCCCTTGACCGATTCCCCAAAAATCGCTAGACTCCGCCATCGAATCGTCCATACGGAGAACCCCCATGAAATCACCCAAACTTCTCGCGATTGTCTTTGTCCTGTTGTTTACCCTGCCAAGCCATGCACAATCGCGGTTTGACATCGAATCGGCATGGTTCGTTGCCAACAACGAATGGTTAGTGGACGCTAAAATGTTCACAAAAGACCTCAATCTGACATTTCCAGACGAAATCCCCGCCGATGCTATGTGGTGTGGAGCAACTGTTACCGACGGCAAAATCGTTGGAACAATCATTGCGTTGCCCTTGAAAGAAGGCGCGATTATTGACCATGAGAGTTTCAGTTTTCGACTTAACCTGCGTCGCAACGCCGTCATTGCCGCCGCGTTTCCAACCGGATCTAGTGGGTTCCAAATACTCCAACGCGATTCGATACTCTACCTCTTTTCGCCGGGAATCTCGCAAAAAGACATCGACGCGCTCCGGCTGGAGACAAATTGGGAAATTTTGCAGCGTCAAACACATTTAGGCTTCGTCCAGTATTACCCGGAGCGGTTCTTGCTCCCGACGTTGCCACCGGAGCAAGAAGGGGAGAGCGAATTCATTAAACGGGTACGCAAGCGGTCTGCCGATGACTACAAAGACGGCCAATACACCGGCACTGCCGATTCGCTTCTCTTGGGACTTCGGGTCTTGGAAGGGGAGTTCAAGGTCATTTGGGAGAAGCGGCACGTCGCGGGGGTGGAACCTTCCAACGATGTGGCATCGTTGCCGTTCCCCTTCGGTGGGTTTGTCGATCCCGATGCGTCATTCAGCGTGGCGTTCCGTCTTCCCTTCGGCAAGGAATCCTTCAAAGACTGGCTTTCCATGCCTTTCGGAGGCACGATTGGCATGAAAGTAACTCCACCGGAAGAACGCGAAAACGACAGAAGATACGTTTTCAGTGCCTCGACCATTGTTACTACGCGTTGGTCGGAAGAAAGCGGTTACAATCTGATAAGAAACGGCAACCTTGGTGTGCGCTATCCGAAGCAGCCAGAAGACCGACTGGCGGAAGAGGGGGTTCTCAGTAATGAGGAACTGGACAAGATGAACGAAGAGATTGCACACAGTACGTTAGCACTTCTCGTCAATGTTCGTGATTCCCTCTTGTCGATGGATTGGTCGCAACCGCTTGACGTTGCCATTTTAAGTGAGGACGAAGTCGGGTACTTGGCACTCGCTTATCCTCCTGCCGAGATGCAGATTGATTGGAGCCTTGCCGTACAGTTGATGCTTACCGTAGCCGATAGCATGCGACAAACGGCACCTGAGGATACTCTGTACGATGTACTCGACACGCTTTTTCAAATGGTGCCGCAAGAGATGTCGGGAACCGTTGCTGGATTGACGTGTTATCGGTTGAATCTTTTGCATGAAAATGAAGGGTATAGCATTGTTTTCGCTCTTGAGCCGGGCATCATTTACGCGGCGGTTAGCGGGAACGAAGTGAGCGAAGAGCAGCACGCCGCGATCCAACGGCAACTTGAGCGGAAGATTGAGGCTTCCCGACAAAGTGTTGTCGAAGGAATGTCGCCACCGACGACGGTGTTTCGTGCCAATCTCGATGACACCAAACTTCGTGCCGACTTTGAGACAACCTCTCGTGGCTATCGTGTGAGTGTCTATGTTACCCCGGAGTCTTTCGGCACTGTTCTTGCCTTGGGACAACAGTTCGGTATGGGGCAACTGCTGCCGTTTTTGCAATAACACAAAAACAGAGCCGCAATCTAAAGGTTGCGGCTCTGATATACCGTGCGGGGACTTTTTTTTTTCCGTTTTTCGGGTATAATCGGGTTAACTTTTCCGATGCGCCCTTAGTGTAGTGGTAACACGATAGCTTCCCAAGCTGTAATTGAGGGTCCGATTCCCTTAGGGCGCTTCATCAATATAGTCTTTCTCCGCGAGTGCATCGTCGGGAACATCGAAGTCGCCGAAATTGTCGAGGTCATCATCGAGACAAAACCCACTGGGTACGTCGGCATCGTTTGCGTCGTATTCGTCTTCGTCGATAGACACCTCAAACTCTTCGTCGGACAGACATTCATAGTCGTCATCGAAATCGAGATCGAAGTCATCGGCATCTTCTGCGTCATCGTCCGCCAGAAGGTACTCAGAAAGGGCTAAACTCATAAAAACGAACACGGGCACTCAAAAACACCCCCATATCTAAACGGATAAATCGGTTTCTGTCAACACGGGGGGGGAGCAACACGCAAGAGCGTAAGGAGCGGGGTGGCGTTAGCCCCCGGTATTTAGCCGGTACTCCGAGCGGCTAACGCCCCCCGCACTTGCGTTTGTTTGACTTTACCGCCAGTGCCGCCAGACTTGCCAGTTCGTCGCAACGTTCGTTGAACGGATGTCCCGAATGTCCCGGTACATATCGGAACGTCAATTCATGCAACGATTTAAGTCTGTCCAATTCCTGCCAAAGATCGACATTCTTGACGGGCTTCCACGAACCCCCTTCCCTGCGTCGCCAACCGTTTTTTTTCCATTTCGGCATCCAATCTTCCAGTCCTTGCAATACGTATTTTGAATCACTGACCACTTCCACTTGACTCGGTTTAGTGAGTGTGTTCAATCCTTCGATAACGGCAAGCAGTTCCATCCGATTGTTAGTCGTATCGGGTTCGCAGCCGAAGCGTTCGAGTATTTTGCCGCTTTGGGGGTGTTGCAACACAAACGCCCAGCCGCCAGGTCCCGGATTCCCCTTGCAGGCACCGTCCGTGTACAAAACTACTTTGGGGGACATGACTTGCGGTTTGGAAATTGTTGTTTTCTCCCCCTTAGGCGAGGCGGTATGTGTTGGCATGTTGTTTTTCCCGTCAAAGGCGACTCCATTATACATTGAATCGTTGAGGAATTTACAATACTTTCGAGCGGAAGTCTGCGGAAGTCTTTTGCTCACGGTTCCGACAGGATTACCCCACTCGCAGAACACGATTGATGAGTGCTCCGGTCGCTTCGTCTTGGGTGTGCATCATCTTGACATTCGTTTCCACCGCACGAGAAGCAATAATCATTTCGATCATTTCCGTCGAAGGATTCACGGAAGACATTTCCAAGTGTCCCGAGCGAATTCGAGGGCGCTCGGCATCGGGAATGTCATAGTACCCCAACGTGTCTTCGGGAACATCAAGCCGATAGACATTTTCGCCAATTTTGACCATCGTTTTCAAGTCGTCCGGCTGAACGAGAGCAATCTGCTGGACTCGCCCGACACCGACATCGTGGACGACACCATCGTCGGTGATGTGCCAAGTGTTAGTTCCCGGCACGGGCAACATCACGGGTACCCCTTCGGTGTCGAGAAGTTGAAATCGGCTACGCCCCCATTCGGTAACGAAAGCACCGTTTCGGTCAACCTGAAAGTTGCCAGCGCGGGTCAAAAATTCCTCGCCGTTTGCGACATCCCGGACACGGTACCAGCCGTCTCCTTCGATGGCAAGGTCGGATTTGATTTCGGTCGCCATCACCGGTCCCTGCTTGAATTCGGTGTGTGTGCCGATGGTGTGGACACCACCGCCAATGTCGGTCATCAAGCCAGTGCCGAAGGGAACTTCGCCGAGAGGATAAACAGACGTGGTGTGCCTTGCCATTTGGAGGGCGACTTCCCGTTTGAAGCCGGGCGATTCAAGGTTTGCAATGTTGTTGGCTATCGTTTGCATCCGATATTCCTGAGACATTGCGCCTTCGGAGGAAATGTACAAGCCGTAAGACATCGGGGGGGAGGGGTAAAGTGTCCAACGTAACGGCTTTATCGGTAAAATCGACTTTAACAATTAGGCAAAATGAAAAAAATGTGGAAAGTTTTCATTAGACATCGCATACACTTTCAAACCCCTCTGACTCGTGGTGTTGCCAACCAAGTTGTTACTGTTAGCGTTTCTCAGTAAACAGCCATGCGCCTTTCTTTCAAAAGCGACTCTGGTGTTGTTGGATCGCATATTCCAAAAATAACGAAGGTGCAGAATAGTCGTCTCCAGTGTTATTTTGTGTTATAGTCCGGCACTGTAAACCGATCTTTCTCGACATGTAGGAATCTACACAGAGAGCATCTTCCGTTACGTTATGAAAATTTCCCTACCCCGCTTTGTTGTTTTTGTCGCGGCTACGGTTGCAGTGTGTTTCTCTGTCTCGTCCGTTGCTTCGGCACAACAGAACCTTATTTTTCCCGGTACTCCTACTACTCCGCTTGGCGATCCGCAGGCTCACTTCAACGACTCGAACCTACCGAGTATGCCGAATTCGCTCTTTCCGGGTACAGCATCCGGCAACACGGTGACGGTAATTATCGTCAACGCTGCCGATAACATCCGCGGACATGTTTATGGCGGAATTGGAATGGGAACGAAGCCCGTTGGAACCGGATCATACGGACAGGAAGATTCCAACAACAATAGAGTTATTGTCCATAGTGGACAAATCGGTACATCAACCACCGGCGGCAACGTCACCGGCGGTTGGAGTCTCATCGGCAACGTTGTCAATAACGAAGT
>Ga0123353_10017644_pt1 | contig 10508 bp, 5 predicted proteins | sample TergutLab28metaG_3_FD_92763 | JGI IMG/M metagenome (GOLD analysis project Ga0123353, IMG submission 92763) | Labiotermes labralis P3 segment gut microbial communities from Petit-Saut dam, French Guiana - Lab288 P3 | ecosystem: Host-associated > Arthropoda: Insects > Digestive system > Gut ... | reverse complement strand
TCGAAAGAAAAAACGCCGCGAGTAAGACCGGTAGCAAGTCTGGTTTTTAGCACGCAGATGACGCGGATGCTCAAGATTTACGCAGATTTTTTTCCAAGTGTTCAAAAGATGCTGGTGGGAAAATCTCCTGGTGGCCGATTAGCATTCAAAATTTCGATAACCCTCAGCGTAAGCCAAACGCTCCCCTACTACCGTGTCACCATCGTCCGGCAGTGTTCCCGGATCGTTTGGAGAAGAAGTTTCGATTTGATCGGTTTGCTGCAATACCCGTCCATTCCGACAGCCAGGCATTTTTGTTTGTCCCCTTGCATTGCGTTGGCGGTCAGCGCGATGATCGGAATCCGGGTTTTGCCAAGCTGCGATTCCTGTTGGCGTATTTTGGCTGTCGCCTCAAATCCGTCCATTTCCGGCATTTGGCAATCCATGAGAACCAAAGCGAACTCTTTTTGAAAGACGATTTCGCACGCTTTGATACCGTTATCGACGATTTCACAGCAATATCCGGCTTTTGTGAGAATTTCGCGGATCACGATCTGGTTGATATGGTTGTCCTCCGCAACAAGAATCGGCAACGAGGCGGAATGGTCCACCGAGGACTGCATTGCTTGACCGACGCAGAAACTCCCTGAGTCCGGTTGACGCTCCATTTTCCAGCTATCGGAATTCTCAGAAAGCAACGTGAGGACGGCTTCCCAAAGATGCGTACAGTAAACCGGTTTGGCCAGACTTTGTCTGTGTGACACGATATCCACCATATCCGTACTCATCGGTTTCCACTGCATGGATTGGATGAAAATCACGGCAACGTCCCGCAAGTCGTCCCGCCTCGTCAAATTCTCCTGTTCCCGCTCCACGACAAATAAATCGTACGGTCTCTTCGTTTTGGCAGTCCGATCCAACATGACTGCGGCTTCCGTGGAATCGCGGAACGAATCGACCTTCATTCCCCAAAAGGTAAGCTGTTCGACAAGCGATTCCCGCTGGACGTCGTTTTCCGCGACGACGGCCGCCCGGCGGTTCCGTAGCAATACAAGTCCTTGATGAATATGTTCCGGAGTATTATCCGCCGGGAGATTTCCTGATTCCGGCGCGAGTTCCATTGGAAGCATGAACCAAAAACAGGAGCCCTCACCGGGAGTGCTTTGAAAATCGATCTTCCCACCCATCATCTGGACCAAACGAAGCGTAATCGCCAATCCCAGGCCGGTACCACCATATTTTCTCGACGAGGAAGAGTCGACCTGCGAAAACGATTGAAACAGACGGGATTTTCTTTCTTTCGGAATGCCGATTCCCGTATCGATCACCTCGACTCGAATGTTTCGGTGTTGACTGGTATAACCGGAAGTTTTCTTGGGGACGCAAACACGGATTTTGATACCACCCTTCTCGGTGAATTTGATTGCGTTGCCGACTAAATTCAGGAGAATCTGGCGTACACGGCCAATATCTCCGACGACCATTTGAGGGAGATTCGGAGCGAAGACTCCACACAGTGCCAAGCCGCCGGACTCCGCCCTTGCACCGAGGATTCCGAACACGGATTCCACCGCTTCGTAGAGCGAAAACGGCAGGTGCTCCAACTCCATTTTACCCGCTTCAATCTTGGAGAAGTCGAGAACATCGTTGATCAAGTACAGGAGCGATTTACCGGATTCCTTGATCAAGCGGACGAACTCCATTTGTTTCGGCGGAAGGTCTGACGCAATCAAAATATCGGAAAAACCGATGACACCGTTGAGCGGCGTTCGGATTTCATGGCTGATCGTCGCAAGAAATTCACTTTTCGCTTTGGAAGCCTGCTCGGCTTCGGCGGCACGGTATCGTTCGGACAAATCCCTGGAATTACACAAAAGATGTCGCTCGCCATTCAACTCGATCGTATCCAGGGCGATCTCCGCATGGATCGTTTTTTCGCCCTGGAAGAAGGACCATTCGAAAACTTGCGGCTCTCCGCTTAAGACCGCCTGAACGTAGGAATCATATTTGATGATTTGGGAATCCGGGTTCTCCTGTTGCTCAAAAACGGCACGGGGGGGAGGAAACTGGTGGTCTAAAACTTCCTCCTCTTTCATACCGTAAAGCTGTAACACTTTTCGATTGTGGAGAACACATCGTCCGTTCCGAACCAGAGCGATTGCGTCGAAGGAGTTGTCGAAAATCTTACGATACATCGTTTCGCTCGCTTCGACTTTTCCCAACGCTTCCCGGAGATGCTGAAGGTATTTCCGGGTCAGGGCGACGGTAACGGTCGAAATCAAAAGGAGGAAATAGAAGAGCATGAGCGATAAGAGTGGTTGCCTTCTCGCGGCAGTAACGCTTTTGAGCCAAATATCGGCGTGAAAATCCATCATTAAGGCCGAATCGATTGAAAGATCCGAGTTGTAAAGCGGTATGACCGAGCTGAACATGTATTCCCCGTCGTAGTAGAACGGAAAATCAGAGACGTGCGGTTGCCCTGACTCCATGGCGACAACCAAATCGGGATCGTTTTCTCCATCAAACAGATAGACCTCGCCAGGCTTGCGGTATTTCTCGTCTTCGTCGTCCGAGTCAATCATACCGTCCCGATTATAATCCGCTTCCGGTCCAAGAATGTAGACGTATGTGTCCTGATCGACTCTCTTGAATGTACCGACCCATGCCAATTCCGGGTTTTCTTCCAGCCATCTGAGACACAGGGCTAAAAGCGGTTCGTAGTAAGAGGATTCAAGTCCGGTTTCGTCCGCGGGAATTCTTTCGTGGTTCAAAACAGAGACCGTCGCGGCGAAACCTCGCGCGTAATTCTGAAAGACCTCGTTCCAATAGGACCGGGCATCCAAATCAACGGATCGAATCCAAAAAAAACCGAAGGTGGAAAGAAGGAAAAAACAAGCCCAGGCGATCATAAAAGTGAGGCCGTTCTGTCTCTTGTCTTTCGGAACGCGATAATACATCCCCACCGTAATCGTCGCCAGGCACACCAAGGTCGGAACGAACACGACCAGAAAGTCGAGGTTCCAGACCAGCGTCCCTAACGGAGTGTCATAGTCGACCGAAAACGGCATAGTTGTCAGAAAATAGGTGCGTTCACCGGCGACCGCACAGTCCACCTCATCAAAAAATCCGCAGCACAAAAAACTCAAACGGCCAACTGCCGGGCAAGTGCAACGGCGGTGCTGGCATTTTCGCTGTAGCCATCGGCTCCGACTTCCTTGGCAAAATCATAGGTGACCGGCGCTCCACCGATCATCACTTTCGTTTAGCCGGAAAGTCCCGCCGCTTGAAGTGCCTCAATGACCTTTTTCATCTGCGGCATTGTCGTCGTCAAAAGAGCGGACAACGCGACGATCGTACCACTTTTGGCTCTTGCCGCATCGACGAATTTGTCCGGTGAAACATCCACACCGAGATCGATGACCTCGAATCCGCCGCCTTCCAGCATGGAGGCGACGAGGTTCTTGCCAATATCGTGCAAGTCCCCCTGGACGGTTCCGATCACAACGCGACCGACTTTTGCGACGCCGCTTTGGGACAAAAGAGGATTAAGAATTTTCATTGATTCCTGCATCGCACGACCGGCAATCAAAAGTTCCGGTACGAAATACTCGTTGCTCTCGAACTTTTCTCCGACGTCTCCCATAGCGGGAATCAAATGCTCTTCCATGATCGCTTGCGGCGATACGCCTTGCCCCAAAAGTGCTTGCACTTCCGCAACGGCGGTTTTCAAATCCCCTTCGACAATGGCGTTAAATAATGCAGAATGTTCAGACATGATAGTTAAATGACAAATGATAAATGACAAAGGAAAAAGGAAAAAAATGACAAAAACAAATGAAAAATGAAAAAGTAATTTATCATTTATCATTTGTCATTTGTCATTTGACTTGTTACTGTTCTTTTCGGTCACCGAAACCGACTTCGATCGCAAAGGGGCCGAAGTCGGAATCAAAAGGTATCGAGATCGGTTGACTATGCTCCGGAAAGTGAACTTCCGTATTGGCGCCGCAAATGACATTCGGCAAACTCAGGCTGAATTTATACTCTTCCAATTGGGATTTGGCATTTCCGGCAACCATGTTGGTCAACTCGCCGATGGCGTCCAACACGTCGGCGTTGATGGTTTCCTGTTCGTCCATCAACATCACGGAAGCGGCTTTCAGAGCGAGCTGCTCCGACATCGTCAGGATTGCCGTCCCAACGAGGTGACCGGAAAGGCCGATAATACCGCTGATCGGGTAAAGGGTTTTTTCATTTTCCTTCAGCACGGGAGCCGAACGAGTGACTTTGAGATTAACCATCGTTTCGAACGTCTTGCTGACCGCCGAAACAAATGGATTGATAAATTCAACACGAACCTGGGACATGTGCGTAAGAAAAAGCGGGGTTGAGAAGGAAAACAAGTATCAGCCAAAGTCATTCTATCGCCTAACCTTAAAACGATCCTTCTGCGGGATTCTACCAGACTTTTCCACGATTTGCAACCGGAATACCAGTTTTGCATCGCAAATACCACAAATTCTTTGGCTTTTCCACTCGGTATTTTCCGTTTATTGGGAATTTTTTGCGAAAAGTGAACAGAGCGTATCGGATTTTTGGTTCTTGTTGAATTCCTTTTGCTCGCCGGAAAAACATTCCGTTTCCCGATAACATTCAGTCGATACGCAACGACAGCGTTGTTTTTTCATTTCATTTCCTGTTCCGAAAAATGGATATTAAGACGATCCGAACGGTATTATCGGAATATCCGAAAGATCACCGTATTGGCAAAATCTATCCGTTGACTCATAAAGCCGGCCTTAGCGGTGCGGAATATTGGATGGTGGAATCCGGGGCCGGGCATTTTTGTCTTCGCGGTCAACCGCAGGAAACGCTGTCGATCAACCGTCTGCAATACATCCAGGCGGTCCTTTGGCATGCGGTTTATGAAGGTTTTGACTTGGTGCCGCTTCCAAGCGAAACGCGGGATCACAAAGGGGTGGTGGAATGCGACGGGCGATTTTGGGAACTGCTTCCCCGGCTTGAAGGCCGAAAAATCGAATCTTTCGAAAAAGTCGATGCAACCCAAATCGTCTCCGCAATGTTGACTTTGGCGCAGTTTCACGAGGTGACCTCGACGTTTCCATTGCCGAATGAGCCGCTTGGCTTGTCCCCGACCGTACAAAAACACCTGAATCGCTGGAAAAGCTGGGTCGGCGGCGACATTCACGAGTTGACAAACCGACTTCGTTTGTTACAACGGGAAACATGCGGTTTTCAGGAAATGGCTCTGATTCGCGAATCGGTGATACTTTTGGACCACTTCCTGACATTCGGCGGAAACGCGATGACGATGTTCACGCGAGGAACCCGACTTGCCGTACCGATTCAACCGGTGATCGGAAACGTGAACCGGCGGCATTTGCTCTTTGACGACGACGGACTGTGTGGTATCATCGACTTCAAGGAACTGGGAGTCGACTCAGTTGCGCTGGACATTGCGTCGCTTTTAGGCAGCTTGGCCGGAAACGATCCGAAACTTTGGAATTACGGATTGAAAGCGTACCGTTCGATACGACCGATCAGCGACGAGGAATTGTATCTGGTCACCGCGTTCGATTTCGCGGACATGGTTCTTTCCGGTCTGGAATGGCTGGATTTGCTGTTTCTCAAGCAACGCGAATTCAGACCGGAACAAAAGCAGGCGATCCTGGAACGGTTACGCTGGCAAACGACCCGGCTGAACCAATACCGTTTCGGCCAAACCAACTTCGTGGCGTGAGTAAGAAACTGCGTCAAAACAACGACCGCAAATGGAGTCGCTGACAGTTCGACACGGACTCCTTCGATTCCGGGTGCGGTACTCCGCACCGACATGCCAAGGCAAAATACATACCGTAGAAATACTGGCTCAAGCCGGGGGTTATAGAGATTCACTCAAACTGTAAACCGCCGATTGTTTTTTAGCCACGGAAAGCACGGAATGTCACGGAAAAAGCGACATAAAAAATACAGAAAATATTTTTCAGAAATCGTTTTCCATTTTTTTTGTTCAAATTCCGTGTTTTTCAGTGTCTTCCGTGGCTAATGGATTCAGTCGTTTACAGTTATGGATATTCAGCCCCGTTGGGGCAGGTCATCCCGGGATTTTCTGGACGACGACCCGGTATCCGCGAACGTCGACGACCCGGATCGGCGCACCGGATTCGACCATTTCGCAATCGGTGACGACGCTGACCGTTTCAACGCCGAACATCGCTTTGCCGGACGGGACCAATGGCGTCATGGCGGTTCCCTCGCGACCGAGCAGGTAAGCGTAATCGGCCAACTTCTCCGATTCCCGGATCAGCTCGGCGTCTTTCGGACGGTTGACCTCATGCAGCCAACGGACCAGCACCCCGGCAATTGAACAAAGGCCGACCAGGGCGACCACGAGCACCACCAGCGAGTTTTGAAACTGCTGCAATTGGTACGGATTACGGGGAATAATGAATGTTTGACTTGCAAGTACCAGTGACGCCAGAACCATCGCGCCGCCGCCGAGTCCGAAGATTCCGAAACCTGGTATCACGAAAACCTCCAGCAGGATGAACGACACGCCGGTTAAAAAAAGCATCACCTCGAACCAACCGGCGGTGCCGCCGAGAAACTTGCTCCAGAAGAACAGGACGAAACAGCAAATCGCGACGAACGCCCCGACACCGATTCCCGGGGTCTTCGTTTCAACGAAAAGGGCAATGAATCCGATCAACAGCAACGTCGCCGAAAGGATCGGGTCCGCAAGCATCCGGATCAACCGGTCCGCCCAGCCCGGCTCCAGGAGTGTCGGGTCGTTTTCCAGATGGTAAAACAGCTTGAACTCATTGAAATCCGTTGCGTTTTTGTCCGCCAGATAAAATGCGATCGTCTGTTTGCCTTTCGCTTCCAGTGGTGCTCCTTTTTTCGTAACGATGTCTCCTTTGACCCAATCGTCCTTGTCTCCTTGCGATTCGAGTTCCCGGTCGCTGAAGTATTCGATGATCGACGGATGACTTTTCCGGGAGACGCGAAACACCTCAAGGTCCGGGTCAATCATTGCGGCCATGAGCGACCAGCGGCGCAACGATTTTTTGGCAAGCGATTGTGAAATCGTCTCCACGGCGGCTTGAATCTCCTGCGGCGAAAAATTCGCTTCGCCGTCTCCGCCTAAAACCGTATTGGGACCGACCACGACCTCCTGACATGCAAGCGCGATCAGGGCGGAATCGGCGAGTGCTCTGTTCGGAACGTATGCAACGGTCCGAACCTTCATCGGATCAATGTCGTTGGCCAAATACCCGGCCAGGTTCAAGCTGTCGGCAAGCGAACCGCCGCTGGAGTCGATCCAAAGGCAAACGAAATCGGCGAGCGATTCCTCGGGAACGCTTTGCCCCGTTGCGGCGGCAAGTAAGCTTGCGTTTTCTTCCGTCGCCTTGCGGATTTGCCGTTCGACTTCGCTGACTTTCGCGGCAGTGATCGGGCCGACCAGATCGACGCGAACCGCCCGTCCGGTGCTGGTGTACACCTTGGCGAATGAAATCTGCTCCGGTTTCAAGCCGAGTGCTTTGGCCAGGCCGAGTTCCCCTTCGCCGCTCTGAGTCACGTAATCGACAATTCCAAGCTGCTGCCGGGCTTGCACGGCGGTGTACAGTCCCGGTGCTCCGGCTTGAAGAAACGGTTCGTCCGGGTCTTTGACGAGCGTTCCGTCGCTTCGCAGTTCCTGAACGCCGGCTCTGTCGGTCCAGACGGTTCCTCCGGCGGTTTCCGCTTGCCAAAGTTCAACGCTCGCGTCAAGCATTTTCAGGACAACCTGCTCCGGTCGGCGGCGTCCAATATCGAGGTACGCTTGCCGAATCGCCGGGGAAAGTCGTTTTTCGTCGATTGCAGCGTTTCCGATTTCCGCCGCGTCGGACATAATCCACTCGCCTGCCGCAAGAGCAACGAGCAGAGCATGACCCTGGACCGACTGCGGAAAATAGGCGACCGTTTGGATTTTGTGAAACTCCTCGGACGCAAGCAGGTTCGCAAGATCGAAGCATGGGCCGAACTGACTGCCGAGCGCGGCGACCTCCTGGTTCGGCGGAACCCGAAAACTGAGGACAAGCGTCGCGTCGGGAACATTGCGAAGTTCTTCGCCGATGCGAACCAGGGAGCGGTATATCGGCTGGACCGTTCCGCGAGTGATCGGCAAGGGAATTTCCAAAAGCGTCGCTTTTTTCACGGTTCCCGTAACGGCGGCAGGCTCCTCGATTGCCGGGTCAACCTCCTGAGCGAAAAGTTGCGGCGTAACATTCCAGAACAAAAAAAATAGCAGGAGAAAACGCATGGTTCGACCGAAACGGTTGGGTTTTCATTGGTGACGAATATCCAACTCATTATACAAACTCAAGCGGCAAAAGGCAGGGACCGGTACTCCGCAATGATTGAGTAAAACCAAAGTGGGAAACGACCAGTTCGTAACCGGGTGAAGTATAACAAGTCATTATCTTAACACGAAATGCTTCCGTATTTTAGCCTGCTATAGCCGAACCGTAAAAACCGAAGACGTCCATTACCGCAAACCGCACATGCAGATCGCGGCACAGTCGTCGTACTGACGCTCATGGTACGTTAAATCGTTGGGTGGGATGGTTTTCCAGTCCGTCGCTAAAATTTCACGGATGATCTCCTCCGCTCGAACAATACCGCTTTGAATCACTTCGGGACTCCACTTCGCCCACATCGGGACAAGTTCCTGCGTGTCGGCGGGAAGCGCAAGATAGCAAAGCCGAATGGTCTCATCCGCTTTTGCGTAACCCGACTCGCGGAGAATGTAATAATACAGCGGCAACTGAAAATCGCTCCATTCCGCCTTCTTTTCATGGTACGCATCCTTCGTCGGGTCGGTCTTGCCCGTCTTGTAATCAATCACAACGATTTCACGCTTTGTCGGGTGACGATCAATTCGGTCAATGCGACCGGATAGAATCTTTTCCACCATCTTAACCGGACGATCGTTGTCCGGGCTGAACTCGACATCGTTGATTTCATAACCGTCCCGTCGCCAGTCGGCTTGCCAGTCCGCAAAAACGTGGAGCCGGGACCTTGCCCGCTCGACTTGCAACGCAAGCGTTGCCCGGGGCAATTTTCCGTACATTTGTTCCGCATACTCTTCCAGCTTCGCATTGAGAAAAGTACGGATCGCTTTGGGTGAGGTGGAATCACGAACGGGACTTTCCCTCTCGCCGAAGCGTTGGAGCACTTTATGTATCATCGTACCGAAATCATTCGCCTGGAGCTCCTGGGCGGAATCGTCCTTTTTCCGAAAACCGCGAAGGCGTTTCAAATAAAAACGATACGGGCACTTGAGATAGTCCGACAAATCCGTTACAGAAAACGACTCAATCGGCTCCGGCAAATCGGGTAGTAAAGGAACGTGAAAATCATGCTTGCTTTCGCGACCCGATTGCAATGCGCCTTTAAGCCGAACGGCGGCCTCAGGTTTCATCTCGGCGAAAAACTCCCGAACGCGGTGAGCGGTTTTTTCCGTATCGCTTGCCATGAAAAAGAACCGGCTTGGAAGCATCGGATCGCCTTCGGTCGAACGGCGGCTTGCAATAAGCAGCACTTCGCCGGAATGTTTTCGCGTTTCGAGCAACACGGTCAAAGAATAAGCGTCGCGGGCGCAACGGCGGCGATTGTCCATCACGCCAAGCTCCTTCCGCAAAGCGTCGGGAAGAAACATGTCCGAGTTGGTGAACGAAGGAATGACGCCATCGTTCATCCCCGTTACGATGGCGACAGGGGCGTCATCCATTGCCATATCAAGCCAGCCGATCAGTTCGATGGCGTTCGGCGATTCCGGCGGAGCGATCGGCTCCTGTTCGATTTGCGTGAGCAACAATTCGAGCACCTCGGCAAAGGTGAACTGCTGCGGCAAATCGGCGGGAAGCGAACGCAATTCCTGTATTGTTCGTTTCACGATCTCAATGGCGACACCACTTTGTTCGTTTCGCCGCTCCACATAAAGGCGGCCCAAAATCGCGTCAATCCGCAAGAGCCAATGCTCCACGCTTTCTTTATTGTATGATTTTTCAACATGCGAAACGTCAAGCAGTTGCGAGAGCTCCTGCCAAACGAGCGGAAGCGTTTCAAACTTCCAGGGGCGTTTCACATCGTTCTTCCATTGCTCATCGACAGACGGCGGAAAAAAGGTGTTGTGATAATCGTCGAGTTGCGAAACATAGTCACCTTTGACACCGGCTTGACCTAAGTATTCTTGTACGTCGGGATGCCGGACAAGTTCGGCGTAGTCCCGCAATTGGCGGCTTTTCAGGAATTTCAAAAGGACTTCAAGGAATCGGAACACGGCAGTGCGGCGAATCGGCATCCCTTCGATCAATCGTGAAGGCAACTCCGCTTTGGCAAGGTGTTCCTGCACGAATGGTATCACTTGTTTGTCGGGAACGCCGACGATCATTTCGCCGGTTGCGTACTTTCCTTCAAGCGAAGCGATTTTTCGTAACACCGCGTCTGCGGCGTTTTCCGGTTGC
>Ga0123353_10017643_pt1 | contig 10508 bp, 8 predicted proteins | sample TergutLab28metaG_3_FD_92763 | JGI IMG/M metagenome (GOLD analysis project Ga0123353, IMG submission 92763) | Labiotermes labralis P3 segment gut microbial communities from Petit-Saut dam, French Guiana - Lab288 P3 | ecosystem: Host-associated > Arthropoda: Insects > Digestive system > Gut ... | reverse complement strand
TGGCGCTGCGGCCCAACGCGGGCCATGGCCTCCTCATTCTTGAGGTTTCTAGATCACACACAACGACGCATCACAGTCGGTAGGACTCCACTGGATGCATGATCAGTGCATCGCAAAGACCTTTACCTGACATCACACAGCATTCACAATAGACAGACATGCATGCCCCCGGTGCGATTCGAACCCACAATCTCAGCAGGCGAGCGGCCGTAGACCTACGTCTTAGACCACGCGAGCACTGGGACCGGCGTGTACTGCATTAGACATACACAAAATATCACGTTATGAGCTGCTTTCGGCCGACTGAGAATAAAGTTTTGTACTGGACTGCAATGACCATGGTAATGTACTGTACGTGTTTCTTGAAATGCTGGGTATTTCAAGACCATCTTCTTAAAGATAAAATTTTGATCCATATCTTTAGTTTTCACAGAACAGGTGTTCTGGTGTAACCAGAAATTCGAAACTTTGTGTGTGTTTTGTAGCTGTCTTCGTCTCAGAAGCCTCCACGCAACCTACGAAGTGTCAGTCTTTACCTCCCATGCCGGCGTCGTTCGGCATCGTCTTAATACCTTAAATGCTGAAGGGTATTGTTGCGACAACTGAAAATCCAAGGGCTACATACTGCAAAAGCTTGACGATAGCGGTTCCAGTCCTTGGTTACAACTGATTTCAACCAACAAATATGCGATTCTATTCTCTTTACTCCGAACATTCAATACTTACTGGAATTGACACCAGGGATTAGCCTGTTTGCTGCACCTGTCAGTCTGTCCGTCCGTGTCTGTCAGTCTTTCTTTGTCCTATCCGCACTAATCACTCAGACCGAATATGAATTTCTGCCGCTCGACTGGTGAGAATTTACTTACGATTTTCTCGTTCAAGTGCCATCATTGTAAAAAATCAAGTGCGTTGTTATTGTTGTTGTTGTTGCGACTTCTCCCTGCGTGGGATCTGCGCTCTTCTGGGATATTACGCGGTGTACAGTGGTAATTCCTTACCGACTTTTCGGGACAACCTTACGGGCCCCGAAACACCGGTGATTGCCACTATACGCTGCGGAATATCTCTGAAGAGCGCAGATCTCATCTACTTCGCGGCGGAAGTCTGAAATTACGCATTCTTCCTGCGTATACGGTCTGTCGTTTTCCCGGCTGTTTTATCATCTTGTTCTCCGTCTGCCTGGCAATGAGAAAGATAGTAGACGGTCCTGTAGGATATCCCATTTTGCTGTTGATAGTATGGTAGTGGTAACAGCGATCGTTCAACGCGAGACCTAGTGCATACAAGGATAGCACAGTAACTTCTCTTTTGAATTAAACATAACGAGTACACCAGTCTGTGTGACGGTGACTTATTCACGGGACTGATAAACTTGTTCTGGGCCTTAATCGTCGGACTATTCGCCTTCGGTTAGTTCTTCTGATACGTGCAGGAACTGGGGCATTCAACTAAAATCCTTCTTGGGGTTATTGATCCTGGCTGGAATAAGAACCGAGTCCTTGCTGAAAAGAGATTTGAATTCCTTATTGCTTTTCCACCCCACTGTGTAACAGAATTAAACCAGGGGCTTTTGAGGTAGACGTAAAATCTAATATGACTTTGCTGTCGGGATGCTTGAACAATAGAGTAGTGTGTAAAGTAGACTAGAAATGTTTCGTTCACGGAGCACGGCTGACAGACATATTGGCTCTTGTTTGTTTACTTTAAATTAAACTTCAGATAATGAATGCTGAGTTCTAGGAGGTTGATCCCGTTATTAGAAGCACTCACACGGGCCTGGTGTGTATTCACAACGCGCAGTTCAAAACTATAAGAAAACTTGCTTACTATAGCTTGCTTAAGAGGTAGACAGGACCGTTACTAACAGCTGTCTAATGTCATTCCGTCTGTGTGGTACATCGAGCGGTGCATGCTAGATCACCTTCATCTTCGATATTTGTGCGCGAGTAAACACAATGCCTACTTGGCCCTGAAGAATTGGCCTAATAAAAGTTTGTTATGTTTACATAGGGCCGGGTAGCGTAGTCGGTATAGCGACTGGCTACGGGCTGGACGGTCCGGGGATCGAATCCCGGTGGGGGGCGAGATTTTCCGCACCTGTCCAGACTGGCCCTGGGGCCCACCCAGCCTCCTGTACAATGGGTACCGGGTCTTTCCCGGTGGTAAAGAGCGGCCAGGTCGTGACGCTGAACCCTCACCCCCTTCTAGTGCCGTGGTCAAGAAAGAGTATTCCCCCTATGGGCCGTACGGCCTGTACAGAGCCTCGGTGCCTGTACAAGGGTGCACTTTACCTTACCTTTGTGTTAGCATAAGTTACCGTGTATGCCCTTTAACCCAGATGCTAATACGTTCGAGAGTTTGCAGCCTTACTTGTAGGAGCTAAAATTATCTAGATGGGGAAATCCGCGATAGCGTAGCGTGCTGCTCACACCGTTGTACCAAGAGCCATAAATTAGTAGACTATTGCTTTCGTTTCTGAAGTTGAAGTAGGAACAGACGACTGAGGGAGCACTGGCGAGCTTCTGAACAAGGATCCGCTTTCGCTTCGAATGCGCAGGTTCCCTGCTTACCAATGCGTTCGTCACATTAGGGACTGTTACACATATCTTATGACGTTTGTACTTCAATGTGCAGCCTTATGTCTTATCCCAGCAACAGAGCTAACGATGACGTACAAATCAGGTGTTCCCTACACTGACTAACTCAATGAGACTTGGAGAGATCCGGTCATATGGTGAAGAAGACATTCCCCGTCCCCCGAGAGTACGTTACCGGTTTTATAAAATCTCTGCACTGGACTCCGTCTGAACGACACAGATATGGTTCATACACACCCCCACCCTGTTTGTGTAATATCAATTTTAATATTATCCTTTCAATTGCGCCCGCTTATCTTCCCTGTTAGATGAGTAAACGGGGGTTTTCAGATTGTCACGCTCCGAATGTGCTTGCAGAAGCAAACCGACTTAGCCTAGTTCATCGTCGTATAATGCAAACCCTACATTTTCTTTACGTTTCTCATTTCTCCCTTATTGGTTTTGTTACTTAATAGTATGTAGTCAAGAGTTCGAAACTCTGAAGACACCGAGAAAAACAGCTTATAGCTGTGTATTTATGTCTGTATCGGTTGTTATGCTTCTGTATATTGATTTTTTTTCCAGTTTAGAAAGTTTTGTTATCGCTAGTTCGCCGTGTATTTCTTTTTAGCAGGACAAAACTTCTTTGCAAGGCGTGCCTTCCAACTTTGCTCATTGCCAAGAAGGATTCCGGAAATGATGAAAGATCGTTGCCCGTTTAAACCACGTGTTCGGTGAAGGCTGGAAATGGGACCAGAGCTCTTATAGATTATGGCGACTTCACGCATGGACCTTGTATTTGGTTATTTGTATAGTAAAACCAACTAGATGCACCAATGTATCAAGTTTATTTTATTTTCGAATGACACTCCACATGTTTCGGACGCTCTTTCCGTCCATCATCGGGAGTTCAAGACTGTACATACAGCAACAGGAATTTGTCAAACAGATACTGCTGTACCCGCTAGCAAGCAGACAGCAGTATCTGTTTGACAAATGCCTGTTACTCTATGTACAGTCTTGAACTCCCGATGATGGACGGAAAGACCGTCCGAAACATGTAGAGTGTCATTCCAAAATAAAATAAATTTGATGCATTGGTGCGTCTAGTTTGTCTTACTATAGAAATAATATTACGATGCACGGCCATATGAACGTCAAACTTGTATTAGGCTGTCGGAGACTGGAGTAAAAACGCTGTCAGCCTGCGCAATGTAAATACTGGAATATAGTTTAATGTGGTCAGCCCTGAAACGTGGCCGAAGTGATTCTAAGAACCTGTACATTTTTACGTTTCATACCGGCCTCTGTATCAACATACACTTTGCTTTGTTATGAATACACAAAGACTAACACTGTTCGGAGCCTACGTTACTGACCGCGTGAGATGAGAGAGAAAACAGACTTGTAATAGGCGGGGGAATGGATGCCTATTCCGTTTGGCTTGTAGGGCTTTGATGTACTCAAAGGAATACGAATCAGTTCCCGGACAGTCGTGACGGTTGCATTCGTCAAAACACCGCGGTTGACGTGCTAAAGGCCTATTGAGAAGTTGAGGATATGGGAACTGCGCCCATTCATCAAAGCCCAAGTTAGGTGCCTGTTTCTCCGTGGAACACACAAAAGTACCTGCGAATAGTAAACTGGTTTGTGTTTATAAACAAAAAGACTAAAAATGGAATGAAGTTCCTGGTAGAAACGCGCCTCAGTTGCAACCTGAAAGCCAGGCGACTGCTGTCGTGTTTCCTTGCAGCCTGACCCCGTCGAACATGGATATTTTGTTACAGACCTCGCCCAGTTTTTCCATAGGTTATGTACAAAACTACCTCGGATACATGGAACTAAATCCCGCAATACGCAAAACTGGATACAATTGGAAAACCACGGATATTGTACGTGAAATTGGAAGATCGATAAGACCTCTGTTGGCGAGAGACTTCTACATGAAAACTGCAACTGACACCCAAACTAGAAGGCCTAAATGATGAGTAAATTTCTTACTGTGTTGTGTTGTGTTGTGTTGTGTCAGAAACAACCCCGTAAGTACTGTGCCGTTCAGTTGCCTGCTGTGTGCTGTGTGCACCGCAACACAACCCTTAAGAATTAGCAGGATATAATGTAAAACATGTGACATATTTTCAGTAAATCCCCAATAGCAGTGTGTAATTCTTCCGAATTTGGAAAGTGTTTGCGTTAATTTTTGCACTACGAAGTCGCGCTACAGCTGACAGTCTGCCTTTGTCTTTACTCGACCACCTGTGTGTCTGTGTGTGTCAGGTTAGTGGCGATTCACACCTCAGTATTTAACGTGACGAATTCATATCGAATGTCTGTGTTTGGTGAACTAATGTAATTTTGTAAATTGTCCACATAACCTGTGAAAAAATATTCTGGTTATCCTTGATTAAATGACAAAACAGTCTAGGTTATTCCCGCCATATTTTTTGCACACGTGACTGCCTGTAAGTGCAGGTGCAGCACGTATGTGTGTGTGTGTGTATATGATGCGTATGGGATGTGTTTGTGTATGTGCGTACGTATGTTACATATGGGGTGTGTTTGTGTATGTGCGTACGTATGTTACATATGGGATGTGTTTGTATATGTGCGTACGTATGTTACATATGGGGTGTGTTTGTGTATGTGCGTACGTAAGGTATGTATCCGGTGTGTATGCGTGTTTTATGTGTGGCACGTGTCTGGAGCTGTTAAAGATTAATTCATACTTCAGGTTGTAATTTGGACAGGATAGACACAGAAGCCAATTGTAGTTATGTGCCATACTTCAATATGTTTATGAAATTAAATGTGACACAAGCGATTGAGGCCTACAAAATTGCTGTCGGACTCCTGACATAGGCGTTTATTGATTGGTGGACGTTATTAGAATGAATGTTTAACACTCACGTACAGAGTGTGAGGATTGTGAGATTCGGTTCTCGCAGAACAGAAAACAATGGTGTGCTGTTTTGAACACCGCATTGAACCTGCGGATGATATAAGATCCTAAATAGCTTCTGGAAAAGAAATGTGTTCCATATCCGAGTATATTCAGTAATGAGTTCATTAATATATCGAACATTAAACCGTCGAATCAAAATGAGTTCCTTCATTACGCAGGTTACTGTATTTCGTGTAATTTCACTTTTCTTGTTGGTGAATGTTGTCGTTAATTTCATTTCCATAAAATCGTATAAGACAGTGGCTCCTGACAGGTGTCGTCACATTTCGAGTGCTGAAGTGAAAGTGTGTGCCTCACACATGTTCTGAACAGGCCTGTGGACAGAGTAGAGTGTGTTGTTTGTTGTCCTGGACAGTACGAACTGCGCCTGGCGGCCTCAGACAACCTGAAGGAGAACTACACCACTGTGGTGATCCACGTGAAGGATGTGAACGACAACCCACCCGTGTTCGAGCGACCAACCTACCGCACTCAGATCACCGAGGAGGACGACCGCAACCTGCCCAAGCGTGTGCTGCAGGTCGTGTCTTCGCCGGACGCATGATGCAGACTTCATTGTACGAACCCAGGACTTGGGACGTCCCACTCCCTTGATATTAAATAGCTATTGACAGCCATTCTTCCCACTTAGAAATTCCATGGTTGGATGCTCCACCATTACTGCGGTGAAGTTTTCTCTGTGTTCTCCATGAAGGCGTGTGACTGAGTAGAGATACACTTGAACCTTTAAGACGCACCGCGAACTTTATGTACCGTGAGTTTTAACAGTCAAAAAATTTGGTTTCGTAGTGTATTTATGTTTAATATCTTTCCGCTTATATACCGCCGTTATCTCACTATACAGAATTAACCTAACAATCTTTGTAATTGAGACGCGTGTGTTTTTAAAGTAATGAACTGAATCCACAAATAACATAAATTAAAAATTTTACGTTATTAATACCATGCATTTGCTTACTTTCCGTATTTTAACCAACAAAATGCACTAATTAAAATACCGTAAAACAGATCATAACACTAGCTTCATATTAGGCTCCAACTTCTACGTGTTTTGGTGTCGAAACAAGTAGGAGCTGGAACCTAAAGAAGTGTGTGTTATGATCTTTTCTGTTGTATTTTATTCAGTGAATTTTTCTGGTTAAAAAATGTCAAATAAATTGCGAATGTCCGGACATCTTCCCAGCGTTAATATGCAAATTCCTCCCATCACTCTATGGGTAGCTCAACCTTTCTCGCAAACAGCATAACCACAGCACTTCACATCACTTTACGCCCTTCACTTCCAACCTTTGTTTTACCAGAAAGGACGAGTTGGCACTCCCTGGAAACTTTCAGAGCCGCAAATTTTCTGCAATTTACACCCCCGACTGCCCCCACCCCCACCCCCCGTATTAAAGTTAATATAATTTTAAGATGATCCATCCCTGTTTGTTTTATCGATCAGTTATATATTTCACAGTAATTGTCATACACAAACAAAAGTATTTTTTAAATTGATTTATGGAACAAGTTCCCGGTTGACACAAGCCAATTATCGGGCCGTTTCGTTTTGGCCTATGTCAAGCCGCATCTTGTTGCCTAAATTCATTTTTAAAATACTGCTGTGATTGTGTATGGCTGCGTTACTGTGAAACGTACACTTGAATGCAGTAAATTTAATTTGCAGTTCTTCGTGTTTGCACTGTGCATCAGTGACAAACACTTTATTATCCAACTAATGCACTAATATATAAATCGTAGATACAACTAAAATTATAAAATATTTGAAAGCGGTCCAACATGTTTCGGATCACAGAGGATACATCATCAGGGAGCTTTATACAGTGCTTGGCTAAAATTACAGTAATGGTTCTATCTCGTCCGTTGATATGGACGTAGTCGGTGTTATGGCAGCATATGCTGTCATAACACCGACTACGTCCATGTCAACGGACACGATAGAACCATTACTGTAATTTTAGCCAAGCACTGTATAAAGCTCCCTGATGATGTATCCTCTGTGATCCGAAACATGTTGGACCGCTTTTAAATATTTTATAATTTTAATTGTATCTACGATTTATATATTAGTGCACTAGTTGGGTAATAAAGTGTTTAATTGCAGTTCCTCCACTTTCTCATCCTTCGCTTTCATGCTTTGTGCTGTTTATCCTGAGGATCGTATGAAACGCTTAAATAAGCATACATACGCCCTTGCGAAAATTTAAGATCACTATCGTTAGAGCGGTTTGTACCTACTGCTGCCACCTTACCCCCGTGAGATAACTCCCAGTACCTATTGGGTAGGGGGATAGTCTTCTATTCAACGGATACCAGGAGCTCTTTTCTGGGTGTAAAGCGGTCGGAGCGTCACCACCATGTAGTACCGAGGTTAAGAATGTGTGGAGCTATCCCTCTACTTTCCGTGTATGCCTTCATGGTGTAGACAGGGACTTTACCTTTCACCCCCGTACGTCTTTTTGCCATATACATTTATTGTAAAATATTACAAAAATCACCCCCACCTGGGATGTAAGGCTCAGTGTAATCTCAGTAAACACTGATTACACTTACAAAAATTATATTGCCCTTTCTGTAATAATTGGTGGAAAACTAGTGCCCATGGATTAAAATATTTGTATTTTAGATTTTGTACGTCTGTACATGTGACGTTATGTACCTTAGGACATGAGGAGCGTTGTGTTGACGTCTTCCACGAACTGGTTCGTACAATGAATTATAATATATGTGTTGTGTTTCTCATGTGCTTGAACTGCGAGGTCCACAGGAAGTCGCCAACATTTTGCATTGCAAGCAGCAGTGAACCTTGCAGTTTGCCGTTCAACAGGCCGTTGTTTTCGCTGATTTAAATTCCTTGGACCTTGCAGTGTGAATGTTGCTATATTTAGCATGTTTTCCAGCGTGTAATAACCCGGTTGTAATTACATGGCATGTCTTGCATGTTTGCATTGCATCGTGTTTTTTTCTTTTTGTTTTCATGTTTATATTGTTAGTACGAGTTAACACTGGTAGCGTCTGACAGCCTGAATGAGAATCAGACGACGGTTGTGATCCATGTGAATGACGTGAACGACCTTCCGCCCGTATTTAACTCCACTTTGTACACTGGAGTGATGGAGGAAGAGTTCGCTGGCCCACACCCATACCGACTGTTGCAGGTATAGTGCTTAGTGGTGGTGGGTTTCGGTATCATCCTGATCGGGAATTTCATTCTTTGTCTTACAAAGTTATGTAGAGAAGTTTACAGTCAGATTTACTGTAAGCATTGCTATACTAATCACCCAGTCCGTAGTGTCTTGTGTGTGCCAGCTGCTGTGTGAATCATTCGGTGCAGCGGTCAACTGCGTCTGTTTTCATCACTGTAAGGAATTTCGGCTAATCCTTAAGCCATCCTCACAACATTTCTTTCTTCTTCGTGCCACAGAGAAAGTTGTTAAAGCGCCAGTAGCGCTCCTTACTTTATTAGGGAGGTGTCTGGTTCGACCCTCTGCTGGCCCATCGGCTGTACTGACAGTTCATCCCTTGATTTCCTCAATCCCTCTGGAAAAATTCCGAGATACCACCTCAGGACATGATCGTTTCCTTCCAAATCCTTTCTAATTCTTCATTGGCCGGTCTTACCATTAGATGTTGTGTAGTATCAGTTACTCAGACCGTCGTCAATTAGACTACAAATCAATAAATTCGTCTAAAGTCTAATTATTTGTTCATCCTGCATGTGGTGGCTGATGTACTGACTTTTGCATAAATATTAGAAGCATTTATTTGACATAACACGATAATTTGCTAATTCTTCATAAGGCTAATTGACACACAGTAAGTTTACGTCCTAAAATCACCATTAACGGAACAGAGCTATATAAACTGTAAGTTTGGGTTAACGTACTCTCTTCAGTATGTTTTCTTTTAGCCCGTTTTTGCAAGAATTTAGCTGACCAATTTTGGTATTTCGCGTCAATATTTCAATTACAACATTGGGTTCAATTACTGGAAAGTTACAAATTTTAGCTGTCAGTGACAACATATTTCGTTTACAGTATCACGCAAAAACAATGGTAGAATGTGACAGGACAGTGTGAAAGCTAAGTACGTAGTTCGTAGCCTGGAGAGTGCTAAGGTATTCCACTAATGCCTGTTACAGTGTGTACTTCTACAGAACACAGTATTTCTTTTGAAATCTTCCTATATTTTGGACCTCTTTTATCATTTCTGAAACAAAGAAGGAAGCACTTCAAACACTTGTTACTGGCTGTACAGTTTCCAGTAAACTGTAACCTTATTCAGCCCTGAAGCACTCCTGTCATATGTAGCTGTTTGAATATTCATAATTTACGCTCGCTTTACTGCAGATTGCGGTGTTAGTTCTCAGAGTGTCCGCTGAGCTGCGCTGAATGATACTGCATGATATTGTGACGTCATTCAGGTTTGGCCAGACAGGTGCCTTACCTTTAACAGAATGAGCTTCATGTGATCTGTAACGAACATACCAAAACTCGTTAAGGGACTCTTATAATAAAACCAACCAGATGCACTAATTTTTCAAATTTATTTTTGGAATAAAACTCTACATGTTTCGGACAGTTTCTCTGTCCATCATCAACAGTTTAGCACTGTTCAAACAGCAATGGTATATGTCATACAGGTTTTGCTGACTGCCTGCTAGCGGGATCGTCTAGCAAGCAGTCACCAAAACCTGTATGACATATACCATTGCTGTGTGATGTGCCTGATGATGGACAGAGAAACTGTCCGGAACATGTAGAGTCTTATTCAAGAACAAATCTGAGAAATTGTTGCATCTCATTGGTTTTATTATTAGAATATACCACGATGCACGGTCTTCGGAATGTCAAACACGGTAAGGAATGTCTGAAGGAGTGTTCAGCGACGCGCGTATATAAGCTGCCATTGGAGCACACGTGACCGTCAAATCGCTTCCTTAATACTCCGTCTTAAGAACACCTCGT
>Ga0123353_10017642_pt1 | contig 10508 bp, 4 predicted proteins | sample TergutLab28metaG_3_FD_92763 | JGI IMG/M metagenome (GOLD analysis project Ga0123353, IMG submission 92763) | Labiotermes labralis P3 segment gut microbial communities from Petit-Saut dam, French Guiana - Lab288 P3 | ecosystem: Host-associated > Arthropoda: Insects > Digestive system > Gut ... | reverse complement strand
TGCTTAACTAAATCCCCCCATTCTTTGTAAAATTCCTGAATCCTGCCTTTGTCCCACCAGCCCTGCTGCCAACTGCCGAAATTCGAGAAAACAGGCCATGTCGGAACTGCCCATTCTCTGTCGCCGAATGATTTATAGTGCGTAACTTCCATCGGATAATAGGCATGACAGCTTTGCGAGACATTCAAACCGATAAGCTCCGGGCAGGACTGCGTAGCATATCTTACGCCGTCCACAATTATAAGGCGGTTTTTATCAACGGCACGAATAGCGTTTACGCAAGCGGTTATTGCTCTTGTGTGCGCTTCCGCAGTCATTTTTTCGGGTTTGATACTCGGCGGCTCGTTCAAAGGGTTGAAGCTGATTCTTTTTGAATCAATCCCTTTATATCTTTTTGCCATCAATTCCCAATGAAAACAAAACGCTTTTACGGCTTCATCGTCTTTCCAAAGGCTGTACGGCTCGATTATATAATTGCTCACGTTATATCCGGGCGCTTTGTGAAAATTCAGGTTTACATGAATATTATATTTATCGCCGAACTCTGCCGCTTCGTCTATATTTTTCAGAAAACCCTCGTTGACGTCGTAAACATCATCGTTATTTATCCAGAATTTATAGCACAGCGGAAGCCGTACAAAATTAAAGCCTAATTCCGCAATCATTTTAAAATCATCTTCCGAAAACTTTCCCGTCTTATCCAAATTAAGCATATCAAGCAAGTTAAACCCTTTCCACATCGGGAGTTTATTTTTATACATAACAATCATATCCTTTCATTTAAAAACAAATAAGCCGTCACATACAAACAACAAACTTGCCTTATGCACGTCATAAAACGCATATAAGAAAATCGATTATTTGTAAATGACGGCTGTTCACCGTAATTTTATCTGTGTTTATTATAGCACACTTAGTTATCGTTGTCAAGCGAAATTTATAAAAACATTTGCATTATAACGGAAAATATGTTACAATAATAAGCAAGTGATGCTTGCATTTGGTTTTACTAAAATATTCAGGAGGATTTATTCAATGAAAACAAAAAACAGTTTGAAAATATCAGCATTAATTATTTTCGCCTACATGATATTGACTTTAATATTGTCCTGCGGCGAATCGTCAACAACCGTCGAAAAACCGAATGAAAATGCCGGCATAAACAATGAGTCGGCGGAAAACAGACAAGAATCGGAAGAAGTTCAGGAAGATACGATGTCGCGTCAGAATGCTCGGGACTCGTTACCGGACGGATTGGATTTCGGAGGCGTGCAGATACGCATACTTCACAGGGACGATATAGAATCATGGCGCGATGAGATCAAAGTCGAAGAAGAAATCGGAGAAATAGTGAACGACGCGCTATATTACAGAAACAAAAAAGTTGAGGAAAGATTGAATGTTGAAATAACGTCAATCTCTACTTCGGGCGGATGGGACAGCCGGAACAGTTTCCTCAATACCGTAAGAAGATCGGTAAACGCCGGAAACGACGACTACGATTTCATAGCCGGACACGCGTATTACCTGCCCTCGATCGCGCCGGAGGGAATGTTGTATAATTTGAACGAAATAAATTATTTACAGCCCGATGCGGATTGGTGGAGCGAGAGCTGCGCGAGAGAAACGGCTGTAAATGACAAGTTGTTTCTCATTACCGGAGATTTGGCTTATACCCTTCTCAGAAATACGATAGTAGTTTATTTCAATAAAAAAATTGCGAAGGACTACGGAATGGATAATTTCTACGGTATTGTACTGGACGGCGATTTCACGGTTGGAAAAATAACGGAACTCACAAAAGAAATGTACCGTGATTTGAACGGAAACGGCATACGCGATAAAAACGATATGTACGGGTTTGCCATGACTACCGGGGTTTATGTTGACGGATTGTTCAATGCTTTTGACCAGAAGATAGTGAAGAAAGACGAAAACGGCACACCGCAGCTGGTAATGAACTCTCCCAGAATGATTGGGATAGTCGAAGGAACATACGACTTTTTCTATAATACTGAAAGTATATATGCCATAAGCGAATATGATTCCGGCAATGAGCAAAGCATAATAACCATGTTTATTGAAGACAGAGTGCTGTTTATGCCCGGGACCCTCAGTATGCACGAAGAACTGCGCGCAATGGAGAGCGATTACGGCATACTGCCGTATATGAAATGGGATAAAGAACAGCCGGGTTATTACACAACTTCAAAAGATTCATATTCATTGTTTTGCGTACCCGTAACATGCACTAAACTTGACGCCGTGGGCGCGGTTATGGAGGCGATGTGCGCGGAAAGCTACCGAAGCGTCACGCCCGCATATTTTGAAATCGCATTGAAACAAAAATATTCGCGCGATGAAGAAACGTCGCAAATGCTCGATTTGATACGGGCGGGAATAACGTTCGATTTCGGAACGATGAACTCAATAAATATGGCTGATGTAAACAAAATATTCAGGGAATTGATGACCGAAAAAAGAATGGATTTCGTATCGCGTTATGAAAAAAGCGAAGCGAAATATCAAAACGCGCTCGATAAACTTCTCGACGCATATCAGAACTTGCCGTAATAATTTTAAATCAGGAGATAAAAAATGCCGTCCGTAAAATTGACAAATTGGCAGCTTACCGCCCATCATCCATATACCGCGTTACATTACGGCCTGCTTACGGGCAGCGATATGTTCAGCAATATATTTCCGCCTGTAAAAGCAGCCGTTCCCGGCAGTATATATAAAGACCTCACGGAAGCCGGTATAATAGCCGACCCGTATTATGACATGAATTCTCTGTTATGCGAATGGGTCCCGCAGCGATGGTGGCTGTATAAAACCGATATATTTATTAAAAAAAACGAGAAAAATAAAAAGAACCGTCATTATATGCTCCGGCTGAACGGAATCGATTATAAAGCGTATATTTCATTCAACGGAAAAATGCTCACGGACGAACCGCATACGGGTATGTTTTTGCCGTATCAGGCGGACATAACCGAGCTTGTTCAGTTAAACGGAGAAAATCAAGTCGCTGTTCTGCTCGAAAACGCGCCGGAGGAAATGGGGCAGATCGGTTATACCAGTAAAACATCAACGCAAAAACCTCGCTGTAACTATAATTGGGGCTTTGCTGCGCGCCTTGTGGACATAGGATTATACGGAGAAGCTGAAATTATTGATTACGGTCCGGCGGCGATACAATACGCTAATATAACTACCCGCAAGACACGCAGTGATTTTATGCTTACTGCTGACATTGAACTCCGCGCTTTTACCGACGCCAAAATATCAGCAGACTTTACGCTGTCAAAAGATGGTGAATATATTGCCCATACCGAAATAAACGCAAAACTTATTCAAGGGGAAAACAGCATAAAAGCTGAGATATTCGTGGAAAACCCGTTTTTATGGAATGTAAACGGAGCGGGAGAACAAAATCTGTATGATCTTGAAGTTACAATCAGAGATAACGCCGGCGAAATATCCGACGGCAAAAACTACAAAGTCGGATTCAGGACGCTCGAATATACGCGCTGCGACGGCGCACCGGAAAACGCGCTGATGTATGTCCCCGTGCTCAACGGCAAAAGGGTTTACATAAACGGCGTAAATTTCGTCCCGTCTGATTTGATGTACGGCACAATCACGCGGGAACGCTTAGAAAAACTTTTGACACAGGCGAAAACGCACAATATAAATTTGATCCGGGTGTGGGGCGGAGGCGTGATCGAAAGCTTCGATTTTTATGATTTATGCGACCGCTGCGGTATAATGGTTTGGCAGGAATTTATACAGTCGAGTTCAGGCATAGACAACATACCGTCAAAATGCCCCGAATTTTTGGAATTGCTCGCAAAAACTTCGGCGGAAGCCGTAAAAGTCAAGCGCAATCATGTATCTCTTACTTTCTGGAGCGGCGGGAACGAACTGACCGACGCGCAGGGAAAACCCATTACTTACGCCGATGAAAATATCGCTATGCTCAAAGCCCTGTGCGATGAACTGAACCCGTCCGTTCTCATGCTGCCGTCGTCGGCTTCGGGACCGTCTGAATATATCAGCTTCGACAATCCCGAAAACAATCATGACGTACACGGCTATTGGATATATCACGGACCGACCGAGCATTACAGGTTATATAACAAAGCGGCGAGTATGCTGCACAGCGAATTCAGCTGCGGCAGCATGACCAATCACGATAAATTCGAGCGGTTTTTATCGGAAGAACACAGAAAAGTTTTTGCGGTGCCGGATAATCCGGTTTGGAAACATCACGCCGAATGGTGGGACATGGTGAAAGTCAACGCTCCTGTTTTCGGACATTTTGAAAAAGACGAGCTGCTTACTCTAAACAAAGTAAGCCAAGTAATGCAAGGGGACGGGGTTCGTTATATTTTAGATACCAACAGGAGGAATCAATTTAAAAACACCGGCAGCATAATTTGGCAGTTCAACGAACCGTGGCCTAATATCGCCGGGTCTTCGCTTGTGGATTACTGGGGCGACGCGAAATACGTTCTCAAGCTTGCAGGAGAGGCATTCCGTCCGAGAAACGTAAGTCTGAGGCATAACGGCATCGTATACGAAAAAAACGAAGTATTCAGCGGCGAAGTATTTGTAGTGAACAATCTCGGCGAATTGCGCGGGAATGTGCGTATCACAATAATCAGCGATGAAAGCGAAGTTTTGTACTGTGATTGCGTAGAAGCCGAATGCGATGAAGAATCGGCGGCAATGGTAAAACAAATTGATTTTGTGTTCGGCTCTTCGCCGTGTTATTATGTAAATCTTGTTTTGAATGACGGAATACAGGATATAACGTCGCAGTATTTTTATCTTATAAAAAATAAAGACGGTTTTTGCGACAAAAAGCCTCTTGTAAAAATATATGATAAATGGGGAGCTGTAAATCATGGATGAAAAATTTGAACGGCAATTAAAGGACAGCAGGTATTTGCGCCGTCCGATGAAACCGGACACGGAATATGCGGGAGAAACCAGATGGGTTCAAAAGCCGGCGCTAAAATCGCGTATTTTGCCGCTGACAGAGAATTTTGATAAACTAAGCATGAGCGGACCGGGCGCTTTTTCTGTCGATTTGACGAATACTGTTTCCGGGAACGGGTCGGTGCGTATTGAAACGCCCCATCAAATCCCGGTAAAGAATCCAAGCAACAGGGCGTATGCCGGCGCGTCCGTAACTTATCCGTTAGATAGGGAAAATATCACGGAATACAACCGGTTGTCGGTATATATGTATTTGGACAGCCCCGGTCACCCTAACGCTTTTATTTCGATTGCGCTGAACAATGCGGGCGAACATATAATGCCCGCCCCCGGAAGATATGAAGGAAGCCACCATATCACGATGACGCCGGGAGAGTGGCGCCGCATAGTGTGGGAATTTCCGACGATTTACCGTGATTGCTGCACGGGATTCACCGTCACGCTCTCTCTTTCCGGAGCCCAGCAAAGAGGCGGGAACACCATGTCGCTGTATTTGGATGATATGCGCCTCGAAACAGTCGAGCCGGAAAATTCTTTGGGATATGACCTCAGAAAAGACGCTCTCGCTTACTGCCACAGCGGTTACCGCGCCGAAGATGTGAAACAAGCTCTTATTCAAAATTCGGACGCCGACAGTTTTACGGTAAAAGATCCAAGCGGCAGAGAAGTATTTTCCGGCGAGGCAAAAGGCTTGGAACAAGGGTTTAAACTTTTGGATTTCAGCGATATAAAAGAGCCGGGGTATTATACGGTTCACGCGGGGGGTATATCGTCGATGCCTTTTCCCATAGGCGATGACGCGTACCGTTCGGCTGCATGGAGAATTTTGAATTTTATTTTTTCGGAACGCTGCGGATTCGACGTTCCGGGGATTCATACCGAATGTCATCAGGACGCATTGTGCGCGCATCCCGCCGACGGACGGAAAATCACCGTTTGCGGGGGCTGGCACGACGCCGCGGACCTGACTCAGGATACTTGCAATACAATAGACGTCGCATGGTCCGTCATGGACCTTGCCGAAGCTTATAAAGAAAAAGACGGCATATTGTACGAAAGGGCGCTGGAGGAGGCGAGATGGGGGCTTAATTGGATAATGCGCACAAGATTCGGAGACGGGTATAGACATAACGGCATGGTCATCGGTATATGGACAAATAATATGATCGGGGATTTTGACGATATGACCGCCGCCGCTTCCAATCCCCCTTTTACCAATTTCGCGGCGGCGGGAGTATGCGCCAAAGCGGCGCAAATCGACTGGGAAGACCCGCTTTTTACTAAATGGTGTTTGGATTGCGCCGTTGAAGATTTTGACTTCGGGAAACAATTCATGCATGTCCCGAATCAAAAAAATCCGGAGATAGCTTTATACGGTCAGGCGACCGTCGCGGCGGTCATGCTATACAAAGCTACGAAACAACAAAATTATCTTGACGGCGCGGCGGATTTCGCCCGCGTGATTTTATCCTGTCAGGAACAGCGTCAAAGAGAAGATTTAAAGAATATCCGCGGATTTTTTTATGAAACCCGCGAATGTAAACGGATCCTCGCTTATTTTCACCGAAGTTATGAACATTTACCCGTACAGGCTCTCGCGCTTCTCTCGGAAACCGCGCCCGGGCATAAAGACGCGGCGAATTGGAAATACGGTATGGAGCTCTATGCCGGGTATTTAAAAGCAACGCTTGTGCCGCCTTATGATTTATTGGCGTCTTCGATATATGAAGTTGACAATACCGACTATTCGTCAATTTATCACGAGGGCAGCCGCGCAATCGGACAGCCTTCGATGGAAGAATATAACCGTCAGGTAAGAAACGGACGAAAACTTTCGGATCAATTTTATTTAAGGACTTTTCCCGCAGCATATCAATTCCGGGGATTTCACGCTACGCTGTTAAGCAAGGCAAAAGCCGCGGCTATACTTTCAAAAACTCTAGGTGATGCGAAACTTCAATATATCGCCGCGCGTCAGGGTGAGTGGATATTGGGCATGAATCCTTTCGCGGTATCTACCGTATATGGCGAGGGTTATGATTATGCCCTGCTTTACGGTGCGCTGCTCGGAGATGTGATGGGAGCCGTTCCCGTGGGGATCGAAACATTTGAAGATTTAGATTTGCCGTATTTTCCCATGCAGGTCAACTGCACGTACAAAGAAGTTTGGGTACACGCGGCGGCAAGGCTGATGTGGCTCATTGCGGAACCGGATTGAAATTGCTCGAATTTTAGAATCCATGCCTGATGGTTTACGCCTCTCTTCCTTTAGAGTATTATCAATCAATAAAAGTATTACGGGAATTCCCTTCTTCCCAGCCGGGTACAGTGATTTGCGGAAGTGAAGTCATGTTGTTGAAATATATGTCAAAAGGTATACCCAGAAACATCATACGGATTTGTTCCAGGAAGTCTGCGGCGGACTCGTCGCACGCGTTGATGGAGCAGGGTGCGTGAGGGCTCAGCAGAACTGATTTAATATCATCAATCTCCTGTTCGGTCAAAACACCCATGTGATAACGCCAGAATAAGGACAGGCATGCGCGAAAACGCTTAGCGTCCTCAACGTTCTTTTCCAGCATACCGCACATCGCGCGGTAACGGTAATCCCCATTTTCAAACAGCGGCTCTGCGGTGCGCCACCGGTTCAGCAAGGCAGTATACTGTACCACAGCAGCGTCCTTTTCCCGCATCAACCGGTCGTAGACATCGGACGTTAATTTATGCGCGCCCGTGAGCAGGAACATACGCGGGTTATCCATGATTTCTTTACGGCGCTTGTCCGTGTACAAATGCAGCGGCTCATCGTCAACGCCGAGCACGTCGAATGGCGCCGGCCGGTCGCCCCGGTACCATGTTTCATTCATCGCGTGCTTCAGGAACTGCGGCGACGGGCACAGCATACCGTGAGCCGCACATTGCAGTCCCCCCGCATATATCGTGTTTGACGCAGCAATGTACGATCCACGCAGTAAGTCGGGAAGGATTGCGTCAACCCCCGCAGGATAATTCATTTTCGTCCATTCGCCGAGTAACGTATTCGGCTGTTGTGCGGAATCCCAAGCGAGGCGGCTCCATGCGTACCATTCCGCCATGGAAGGGTGCGCGTCGTCAGGGTGCGTTTCGACGACGCCGATGATACAATTTGAGCCGAGGGCGTGCAGCCGGGCAATTTCGTCGCGCCATATTTCGGTCACGTTAGACAGTATAAGCCCTTTGCCGCGCATTTCGCCGAACAACTGCATCTGCGCGGCTACAGGCAGTCCATCATGATAATTCTTATCCTCCAACCGTGAAAACAACGGGTGTTCAGGGTAACGCAACTCCTCAAAATCCTGAAAATGGTTCTTGAAGGTCAGGATTGCGTTGTCAGGCAAACGATCGACAAGCGCAAGGGTCACTTCTACTTCGCGGTGAAGCAAAACCGGACCGTCAGTCGTCAAATCGTAGAGTAACTGCTTATTATATCGTTTCAGCAAACCGGCGATAAGCCGTATTTGTTCTTCTATTTTTTCAGAAGGAATTTTTCCGTGACAATATTGACATTCGCAGCCGTACAGAAGTCCCCCTGCGGCTCCGCCTAAACTGCCGCCAATATGCAGGCCTCCGAGTTCAGGCATATTTTCGAATATTTCCGTGATATACTCATTCCAGAAGCCGCGGATAAGCGGGTCATACGGACAGTCCGTCCTTTTATTGCCCCGGTTGAAATCTCTCTCCGGCACCGCGCCGGTATACAAGTACAAATCCACTCCCCACTCTTTCAGAAAACGGCTGAACTTGTCCAGATTAGCATAAAATGGACGATAGATATGCTGATCCAACGAAGGGTGCCCGGCTATATGCAAATCATACGTGAGCGTGAGCGCGTTGACACGCATGGACGCCATGTGGCGTACAAAGCGCATGACTTCGGCGTTGGCTTCCGGGTTTTCTATGTTATCATGCGACAATACCGAAGGCAGTTCTCTATACGGCGAATGAAGGTATGTATCGTCTAAGCGCGACCATGACCACAGCATACGCAAAGTAAAGTCCGGCTTTTCGCGTGTGTTCATTGCGACGAAACTTCCGCCATTCTGACGGCACGCGTCAATCAGAGCATACGCGCCGTACAGAAGCCCGCGCGCGGCGGGTGACGTGACAGTTGTCGATACATCATCGGAAACGATGGAGTAACCGTCGTTTCCCAATGAATCGTCAATCAGCAATTCGAATATAACTTGTCTGCGTTCTGTTAGTTTTTCAGCGTAAAGCTCCCATTCGGTAACGGCTCTAATCGGTTTGCCTTGCATAATCATTCCTCCGTGTGTACGCTGATTTCGCTGTTATTATCAATCAAGCGCCTTTGATTCCTCTATAAAAGCTTTTCGTTTTTTATGACGCTCTCTTATTTCAGCCAATTTAGATTCCCAACGGGACTTGTCCTTCAAAATTTTCAAATATATCTCTTTAGATTTTTTAAAATATTTCATCGAAGTAATATAGCTTTTTCGGTTCGCTCCGTTTTCAACATGATGAAGAGCCAGTTTAAAATAATATTCAATAATTTTTTCGGGAAAATCATTTTTTAACTTATCTGCGAAATAGTCATAATCATTGCCCCACGGCGAAAACTTTTCCGTGATGACGTTATATACTTCTTGTTTCAAACCCTTTATCAAACATATATTCATATAGCCTATAATATCGCGCTTTTTCAAGTTATCAAACAACTTCGCTTCGATAACTTGCCAATCGGATTCGTTCAAGTATCCTTTCACTTTTTCGTACTGTTTGTCAAGACCGTTGCCTCCGGCATAATCAAATTCTTTCAGCAAATATTTTTTCGCATTTTCATAATCGCTGCCGGCTTTGTAATATTCATAAAGCCGCCCCGATACGAATGAACATTCTTTTTTTCTGCTTTCGCAGATTTGCATTATTTTTTCCAATTCAGCCGTATCTTTTTTATTTTCATAATAGTCAAACAGATATGAAACCAAATGGGCAATATGTCCGTCGCCGTTTTCCAAGCCTCTATGGGCATAAGATAACGCTTTGGAAGTATCCCCTTGTTCGGTAAAATATTCAACCAATTCAAAATAGTCCGTGCCGTAACGCAGATTTCCGCCTCTAAGTTCTAAAAAAGCTTCGTTATCGCCTATTATTTTGTAAATTCTCATAACCAATTTTTTATCCCAGTCGCGGCCGTAACCCAACAATTTTTCGGCAAGATATAACCATTCGTCACGCTCTTTGCACATTTGAAAACAGGCGTCCGTTAATGCGTCGTCAAAACCCGAGTTACCGTAATGATATTGAGTCAGCATTCCGTCCATAATTTTTTGACGTATTTTCCACGACAAAACAGGAATCAATTCGCAAACTTTTTCTATATAATCATAGCTTTCTTCTTCCTCGTATTCCGGGCCTCCGCCGTAATCGTTAAAGCTGTCAATAATTTTTTCGGCTTTCCGCCAAAACTCTAAAGCCAGTTTTTCGGTTATACCGGCGCCGCC
>Ga0123353_10017640_pt1 | contig 10509 bp, 6 predicted proteins | sample TergutLab28metaG_3_FD_92763 | JGI IMG/M metagenome (GOLD analysis project Ga0123353, IMG submission 92763) | Labiotermes labralis P3 segment gut microbial communities from Petit-Saut dam, French Guiana - Lab288 P3 | ecosystem: Host-associated > Arthropoda: Insects > Digestive system > Gut ... | reverse complement strand
TGTTTCACAATAAGTTTTATTTCATGCCTCTACATGTTTCGAGCACATGTGCTCATCATCAGGAGATCAAAATTGCATTACACAGCCTCTGGTATCATCACACATATAGGTGTGATGCTTGAAACATGTAGAGGCATGAAATAAAACTTATTGTGAAACAAATTTTGTGCAATAAGTTGGTTAAATACTGAGATAAAAAAAAAGTAACTATGCCCCTTCCTCAGATTTTTAAGATAAAGAAACGAAACTGCTTCAGTAAATTTTGTCAGTTCAAGATAGCTCAGTAATTATAGTGATTAGGCTACAAGCTGGAAAACTAAAATTTGATTTCTGGCAAGGCTAGAGAGTTTCATAACAAGATTTACTTTCAAAATTAATTAATAGGAGTCTTAAGAAATACATGTTCCAGGCAACTAGAAGACTGCTTACATTACATCCACACATAAGAAGGAACAACAAAATGATTCTCCAAATTATAGGGGTATAAACATAATGGAGGTGGTGCGAGAAGCATTTGTTAAAGTAATTAAGGGAAGGGTGGAAAAGAAATTACCAGATAACATAAATGAAATACAAAATGATTTTATTCAAGAATGCGGATGACTATGAGAAAGAAATAACGAAAGGCATTTGGTGTTTTTACATATCAGGAAAGCTTGTGATTCTGTATCACCATTAAAATAATGGGAGGCAATGAGAAAATTCAAAATTTTGACAGAGTTAACTGATTTAGAAAAATTTTGACTTGATAGAAATCATCCCATTGTGCTCTAAACTTACAATAACAACACTTGCAATGCTCAAACACAACCATGTTTATGATGAGAGTTACATATATTAAGAAAAATTAAACACAATACTGTGCTTGTGTAGCACAGTTCTCTATTTAACCCCCCTACACTTAGCATGACATGTATGCAGAATCAACTAATCTACATTCGTACCAATGCCTAAGGCACCATCTTCAGTTTTACTTAATTTATTGTTAAGCAAATAGTAGCCACACAAAAATTAAGCACACAATGTTTTAATTAGGAATTAACAAATTTGTTTTTATCACCTATGCAAGTTTGAAACATGCTCCCTGCACACATAAAGATAATGTTTGACTTGGTGCTAAACAGTTAAAGGAATTATCCACCATGACGTGTTGGAGTTTCGGATAACGTCCCAGCTACCTGAAGGCAAACAAATTGCTTGTGTCCAAAATGACAGAGCACCATCGCATATCCACAATGAGGTGACAACATTCTTGACTAGGCAGTTGCCTGATTGATGGTTTGGCTGTAGATGGTCCACTTCCTGGTTTCCACATTTTCCAGTTGATCTCCGGATCTGACTCCTGTTGCATTTTTCCTGTAGAGGTTTGTAATAGATAAGGTTTATATGCTGACAATGCCCATAACTCTGAACAACTTGAAGGACTGAACATGAAGTGACTGCAAAGACTGAACAGTCTTTATCCCAAAATGTTTGACAAGAAATGAAATCATTGTGATGTGTGCAGGGCAACAAATGGAGCATTTACTGTACCTGCATAGAGTATGGTAATGAAACTCTCTGAGTTGCCCTTTACAGCAGTGTGCATTTCTGTGTTTCTACCACTTTCTCACCAATCATTTGTAATTACCTTGTACACTAACTTGACATATTTTTATGTCTTTATCATTGCACTGTGCATTGTGTAGATTCATTTAATTAACACACCAACTAAAGCACATACACATTACTTAAAATTTTAAGTAATATATGTAATATAAGTAATATATGTGTGCATTAATTGGTGTGTTAATGAAATGAATCTTTTTATGTATTTACATGCACTGCTAGTCAAATTACCTATCAGCATTCTACACTTCTTTCTACTAAAAAAGTACAGTTTTTATGTGACTGAAGCAGATCCATTACCTCTTTTTACACCTCTTCAACATACAGTTATGTGAGAGAAAATTTGGACTTGACAGAGGAGTCAGGAGTAGCACAATTTGAAGATACTCCTAATTTGAGCCTACTTCTTTTGAACAATGACTAATATGAAACCCATCACACAAAAAATCTGTACCTCTTTACAGGTACCCATATATCTATTCTACAAAATACCATTTACAGTCCCATAGGACGACTATTCTTGGTAAAAGTGTAATAGGGATATTAGAGGTTAAGTTTGGAACTAACCACATAAAACTGAAACTCATTTCTTATGTTGCATATGCATAAGAAATTAATAAGAAACATAATGAATGTTACAATGTTACTGCAAGTGATATCTGACCCTGTGTTGCAATTCCATTTTCTAAAAAATTTTTGAAGGATCCTTGTCACCTTAAAAACTTTCAGTTATGTTCTGCTTATGATTTAATTCTAATATTTAATATCTTTTGTTATACACATAAATTCATGCATATACTCATCTGTGTGTGTGTATGTGACCGTGTGTGCGTCTAAATCATTAAAAGGTAGATAATTTAAACGATGTACAGATACAAATACTCACAGTTCTTTAAAATTCAATATAATGTTGCAAGTCATTACTCTTAATATCTGCATACAAAAAAATATATACACTTCCTACTTCAAAGTTTAAGTTGCTATCATAAAGTGCCCTATATGTTTGGAAAGGCCATTTTCATTCAGCAGGTTTGCAGGTGTAATGCAGGAGACATCGGTCATAGCAGCACTTGTCAGTGCCTGAACATTGAGAGTCACTCTGACAGACAACAGGATGAAGACTGATGCTTCCTGTCTCAAATGGTGGATTGCTCTCTGGGCAGACAGCTCGAACTGGAGGACATCTGCCTAGTTTCACTGCAATAACAGAGTTTATTGTACTCAAATGAGCTTGAATGAGACAGAATATATATGTAAGGTAAAATACAAAACCTTAACCTTAAGGAGATGGATTTCAATGCCAAATGTATCTCTTGGTGGTCTGAATTTTTCTGACTTAGCATGAATGTTGGAACCGCTATGAAGTAAAAACACAGAGACTACCATATGGCATGCTAAGGCCATTTGCCAGTACCTTTCAGAGACCAGCATATTGTCTCATAGGATGGTAAAACTTATTATGTAACTTTCTATCATGGACAATCTGCTACCTTATTAGTTGGCAGGATGGGGGAGGAAATTCAAAACTTTCTGCATGCAGCATAGTATTTTATCTGCTATAAGTTAAATGTTAATTTCTGAATGTATGGCCTACTACATTTTACATTTCTGTCTTGGTACTGAATTTTCAAGTTTTAGTTTATTTACAAATTCAGCTAAAATTGAGCAATACTAAGCTTATACGAGACGAACATAAGTAACATACCAATCTGTAGCATATGAAGTTATGTATTGCCTGCTGTGAAAGAATGTTTTTCTTCTACACAAACTGAATTATGAGATTAGGCAACACCTTAGAAATGTATATAAAATGCTGTTTATCTTGATGTTACTACAGTCAGGATTCTCACATACTGCACCACCTTTTCAACACAGTACAAATATAAATTTTAGCAAAATTTGTGTGTAGAGGGACATAATTTACAAAAGTCATAGAAGCTCTTTATCTGTTCATGATCAATTAACAAGGAATCTGAGAATTATAACACAGAAACATCCACTGAAAACAGGGTGGTGTGAAATGAAAAGTGGTCCAACAGACATGCAAAATTTGTTATATATATATATCATAAACAAACATAAAATTTGTCATGCAAATCTGAAGTTATGGCAGAAAAATTTAAAATATAAGGAACCCATACTTATAGGTGTTACAGACAGATTTTGATCATTCAATAGTTCAAGTACCGACTTGTATGTCCTGCTGGTCTCATCACAGAGACTAGAATACTCTGAAGCAAGTACATATGTCATACATTCTTCCCAGTACTTGTTAAGTAACAGCTGTTCTTCAGTACATCAATCTTAAATTAACACAGCTTGAATATCTTACCATGCATGTCACAGCAGTAGTACTGTGGTGTTTGCCAAGGATATATGCATGGTAACTGGCACCATAAACGGCATGGTGTCTGTGTATTGGCAGTAGGCAACTGGCTGCTGGTGCCAACAACCAACAATGATATTAGTGTCATTTTGAAGACCAGCATGGCTTTCTGCAGAAAAGATAATTACTCTTTATTTAGCCAATCAACTACTTACCACTGTCATTGTTTTCTCAGTAAACACAAACCAGTGGATGATGTGATAAACATAAAAGAATCATATAACTGACTATGTGTACACATTACAAACTACTGGATCAACATATGCACCCCAATTTACAAACTATGGTTTTATTTGCACATTTATATATACACACATGGCTTTTTTCTTATAATAGAAGCCAACAAGATGCACTCTTTCTCACCTTCATTTTGGTAAACAACTCTACATGTTTTGGACAGACTTGCTGTCCATCAGGCGTAATAAGACTCCTGATGATGGATAGTAAGTCTGTCCGAAACACTTGTAGAGTTGTTTACCAAAATAAAGTAGAGAAATAGTGCATCTTGTTGACTTCTATATAAGACTATATCATGATGCATGGTCCTCTGAATGTTAAAAACATGGTTTGATTTTTGAAATGTCTCCTATTTGTGAGTGTCATGTTCCTCTTCATATGCAGTTCATTTAAAGGTGGTGCAAGAGGAGGGGGAGGGGATAAGGAGATAAAAGGGAGCAAGAAAAGAGCAAGACCCAGCAAACACTCTCAACTTCAGAAATTTCAGTTGTTGACAGCAACTGAGAGGAAGCATCTGTTGACGACCCCACTTCCTATAAGCTACAGAATTTAGGCCCCTTAAGTAATCTTCAGAAATATGAATGAGTAGGAAATAAATAATGTTTTTTATGTAATCTAATTACTTGATAATTTTCATAATTCAGATGCCCTTTCTATATAACAAAGCAACTTTACTTTTAAATGACAAAATAATGATTACTAACACAAGTTGTTTACACCATGAAAAATATTATCAAATATCAAAAATGTATTTTCAACACTAAGCCTATGGATAAGGATGTTCCTGCATCACAGAATTTTCCAGAAACATAAAACAGGATCTACCAATATGAGTGTGTGTGACTAACCAACCAATTCCGTGCAGCAGGCCCTTCTTTAGATGTTAACAGTTCCTCAGGTGGCTAAGAAATTCTGCACATTTTATTGAACCCAAAGTTTCCATTACCGTTTTCACAGCAGGCAAACACTTATCCATGTACTGCATTGAATTGAAGTGAACCAAATTAATCCAGTCCACACACTTCCATTCTATTTGTTTGGAAAAAATTTTAATATTATACTCCCATTTATGACTAGGTTTTTCAAGTCATCTGTCTCCTTCAGATTCCTAACCCCCACAAGAATTCTATATGTATGTCTGTTCTTCTGTAAACATGCCCTCCCCATCACTTCTTAATTTTGTTACCCTTATCATATTTGGGGAGAAGTACCATTCAAAGTGCTCCTTGTTATGCAACATAACACACTAACCTACAAATTATTGTAGATAAGAAACCTGTTTTGAACTGTAGTCTGTAAGTGTGTTGTGTACATTAAATCAACAAATGTATCACTAATTTTGTCATGAAAATTTAAAAATTTATGGAGAAACACTGTAATGCCATTTTGGTAACTTTACCAATAGACCTTGATAAAAGTTATGCATAGTTGCATTATGTTCCTGAATAACTTGTTACAAATAAACTTACTTGTAACATATCATTAGTTTCAGCCAATGATTTAGCTATCAAATAACTCTGTACCATCACAAAACATATACACTACCAAAGTGATGTAATTAATTCAGAGAACTTGACACATGTAACAAAATATATATGGATTCTAATTACCAAAGGAACTACATGTTAAAAAAAAATACATTTAATCTTCCACCTTACATCTTGCTACATGAATTCAAAGTATTCAATGGTCCAGCTGTGTCAAACAGTATAATTTCTTAAGGTTTGAAGTACTCACAACAGTACTGCTGAAGTTACACGTCTTGTGGGACACAGTGCCCTCACTGTGCGTACAGTTCCCGATGTTTCAAAGGACTGCAATGCTGTCACTTTCAGGATTAAGCAGTCCAACAAGAATAACCACTTCCAGTAGACTTAAATCTTCAACATTAATTTAACTGTAATTTGAATTACACATTAAAATTAGAGTTAGGTCTAACCAGACTGAAGATATGGAATCTTCCTTTTGAACGTTAATATTCAGAATGATATAACCTAACATACTTTGGAAAACAGATCAGAAACATCTTGAAAGTTTTGCAATGTGGTGCTGGAAGTGGATGTAGAATATTAGCTGGACCAATTGTGTGAAAAAGAATATGTATTACGCAGAGTCAAGGAAGAAAGAGATATCCTACATACAATAGAAACAAAGAAGGTTAACTGGATGGGTCACAACTTGTGCCTGAACTGCCTTGAAAAAACACATTATTACAGGAAAGATAGAAGGGAAAAGAAGAGGAGGAAGATGTCAGCAGCAGCTGACCTAAATAAAAACAGGAGAGTGGAATTTAAAAGAAGAAGCACTAGATCACACTCTCTGGAGAACTCACTTTGGAAAAGGCTAAGGACATGATGCAAGACAGATGACATAATGAATGAAAGCCTACAGAAAAACTAACCCTTTCCATTACACGCTTTTAATAAAGCAATAAATGTCCTAACTTGTTTGCATATTTACACAATAGTCTCCAATGTAAAAAGTCACGACCAGTTAAAAATGCCCTAAAATCAGTATGTGACACAGTCATGTTTTGAATGAAATTTTACAAGCAAAAGAATGTTCAAAGTATGAAAACCGGGTGACTCTGAGATATTTTGTTTCTATCCCTGAAAGGGATAGATAAGTAAAATTATATTTCAAAACAAAACTAACTTCTCTGGCCTCCTACATATGCAGAAATATTTCACCCTATGTTAATCTTGGTAACACCATGTCGTATGATAATACCGTTTTCACTTCATACTAATCAGGTGGTGATGTGGTGGCAGTGGCGGCGGTGGTGGTAGTAGTTCATATGCTTAAACATTAGCCTACAGGATTCATATGCATGGATATAACAACTTTGCATGGTGGAACAAAACAGCTACTAAGGTTTTGGAACCAACATGGAAAACCAGAATTTGAGGAAGTAACTGAAAACTGTAACTTTGAAAAGTTTCTGAATAACAAATCAAGTACACATCTGAAACTACATTAAATGAATATGACACTTGTATATACAGGATGTAAATATAGCTGCACACTTGAAAACATAAATCCATAAGTCCTTTTCATATTGTTTTGGTATTTAAAGATAATTTTGTTTCTCAGACAGCCAATGACTGGATTATTACAATGGGAGTAACGGTTTTTCACTTTCATGTAACAGACAAAACTGAAGACACACAAATTAATGTATAAAAGGAAAGATTTGGAGATGTCATACAACATGCTGACATGTAAAATATGGTACCTTCATGCACCCAAAAAAAATGTAAAGTTAACCCATTTCCAAAATGCCCTCTTCATAAATTATCCTTTCTCTTCTATGCATATAAATACCCAATTAAATACATCACATACATTTTTTTTTCAAGCAAGAAATGGTGTCAACTCAAGAAAATGTAATTAACAGCAACATACCGTAATACCCACGTAGCATATATAATCAAACGCACATGAAACTAAACCTTTTCTTATTGCCAACAGAAAACAAATTTACACACCAACTGGCAACAGATATACTGCACAATATAACCAATACACAATAGTGAATCATGATTTTACTTGGGGGCAAAAAGGTAACATGGTTTAGACCAGTCACATTAATACACTGCAGAAAATACTATGTATTAAATTGATTTTTAAAAACAATACCAACTTCACATATGATTTTCAATAATCGATCTTACCTCATTGTGTACCATAAATAAGAATAAATTACAAACTAGAATGAAGTACAATGCTCTGATTAACATTATTTATGCACTGTTGTAACACTCTTTCTGTATACAAGAAGCACATCCGGAATGTCGTGTGCGTTTGTCGCGTGTATGACCTAGATGACTTTGATGAACTGAATGTATGACCTAGATGACTTTGATGAACTTTCAGTTGATAAAAAAGACGTACTAACAAAAAGAGAACATGAATGAACACATATCTCTTGGCACAGAATGTCTATAAAGGGTAGAATTACGAATTGCTATACAAAAATAGTACAAGGATATCTATCAGAGGCCAAGCTAAATTGCTCAACCATAATATTTATAATCTTAAAACTTAGGCTACACATGCTGATTTACTTTTTTTACAACAGCAGTTTGTCTAATTTCTATTCCAGCATTGTAAGATGAGAAGTTTCATTACCAGAACACACACACTTTGCTGTGATCCAGCTCAATCCAATCCATACCATCATAACCTATTATTGTAATAGTCATGTGATACTATCCTATAATAGTAAAGTTACCCCTGTGCACACTATGAAGGCCTACAGGCATGTGAAAGTATAACATAACTCATTCTTAACCTTGGCACTAGATGGAAGTGGGTTGTCAGCTTTAAACACCATCCAATTTACACACAGTGAAACAGCCCCTAATACCAACTGAACAGGAGACTGGTTTGGCCCCAGAGCCGGTCTGGACATTTTGGAGAAGACAAAAATCTCTCACCTGGGAATCAAACCACAGATCGTCCAGCCCATAGCTGAGTCACTATACAACTATCCCAGCACCCAATCCTGCAATCCTGCCCTACAATGTACCATGTACAGTTTTCCATTTTTCCATGATAAAATGCAAATCTTGTATGTTCCTACAACAGCTACATACTCTGATCACCTTAATCAAGTAACCTGCAGCAATATGATGTGAGTTAACATAAGCCACGGGATACCTTCACATTCTCTTTCACTTTTTCTTTCTTAGATAAAATTTCCTGTTTCAGCATTTTGATATAAAATACATCACATTCTCTCTCTCTCTGCACAAGATTCATATTATACATAACAAGCACAACAGCTGCAAAGATTTTACTCTTCAATTCCCCTTGAAGCAAATGAAATTTCATATACTTTGAAATAAATAATATGAATAAAACTGCTCATAAGTCATAATCCATCATCAGTGTTAATTTGACTTGATTTTATTTAAATATGATGTAAATAATAAAAGATCTTCACTTAAAAAGCACAGTCTTTTGTAATTTCCAAGCCTGTTTATCAAGTATGAAATGTCCAATTTCAGAAAAGTTCATGTTTCTCACACTAAGGTCAATTTAGAAATTTATGCAAGTGCAGACAAATATGGCTCAGCTAAATCTGCAGTGTGTGTACACAATCTAATGACATTTTCTGTGTCATGGTAACAACAATAATAAAGTTTCACATGAAAGACAGGGTAAGCACTCTTACCTGCTTCACATCACGTTTCACACTACTGTCTTGTGCTTGAAGGTCGGCAGTAAGTACCATCAACCTCTTAGTTAGTCTTGGCCACGTAATACCATTCACGTACTGAATTACACTTAACAAACTAAATCATATACATAAATGTAATCCATCTGGGGAATTCCTAGTTATTTTATTTTGTATATAACAGAGTGATTCAAAATAATTAATTTCTTGCCCTTTAATTGTAACAATAACAATTTATGTCAACACAAATGGCACAAGCTAAAACTTTGAGACTATGTGGTAGCAGATATTATAAGGTAACAGTTGGAGTAGCTGGGACATATGTATAATCCAAATGGGTCCAACATGGGTGGCTAAGAACATGTTTAAAACTAAACTAGAACAGAGAAGGAAAGTGGGAAGGTAAGAAGGTAGAAAGATTTGCGAGAGTTGAAAGTGCGATGACAGGGACAAAGGGAAAATAACACCAGCAGAATGGGATGTTACAAGGAAGCAGTGCTATTCCTTTTGTTTGGTACTTAAACAGAATTTCAGGTCACAGTTGTGTTACCACCCAGAAACAGTTTAGGAAGGCAATTATTTTAAGTGGAAAATATCATCAGTGGGCACACAATATTGAGGTTTCAAAGTAGATAATCATTTTATAATTGAATATATTTGTTCACTACATGGGCCAACAAAAATTGCCAGTCAGTCCTTAAATTGTAATTAAAAAAAAAGACAAAGAAGTCCCTGGTCAGAGGAGTTCAGGCAAAACACTGATAACATTAGTAACATTTTCATTTAGCCTAATTATGTTTAATGAAAATAAAGGTTATGTTACACAGTAAAATCCAAACATTTCACTGCACTTCATACCAAATTTGACTTGGGCATATCCAAAGCCCAGAGGGCAATGTAATAGTAGGTCTCTGCTCACTTTGGTTCAACAGGCTGCAAAACAAGGCATGTATGTCTGAATGGGGAAGATAGAGGCAGCTTTCAACAAAAGCTGCAAATGTTTATTATCAATAAACTAAGTTATAATACCAAAGACCATATTATGTATCAAAAAATCAACAACTCAGTACTTCCAAGACAACTTAGCAGGCTGTCC
>Ga0123353_10017639_pt1 | contig 10509 bp, 3 predicted proteins | sample TergutLab28metaG_3_FD_92763 | JGI IMG/M metagenome (GOLD analysis project Ga0123353, IMG submission 92763) | Labiotermes labralis P3 segment gut microbial communities from Petit-Saut dam, French Guiana - Lab288 P3 | ecosystem: Host-associated > Arthropoda: Insects > Digestive system > Gut ... | reverse complement strand
CAGCCAATCCCGCTACATAACACCAGCACGCCTCAAGTCAGCACAATACAGCCTACACAATAACGCACCAAGTAGTCGCAAGCCCCTGAAGATGGATGTATTAACATCTGAAACATGTTGAGCAGTAAATTGACATAACAAAGCAAGTGTCATCAAGTTGGTCTACCTTTATTCAAATACGAAGTAACAACATTGCTTCCTTAGGGGTGTGGGGGGGGAGGGGCTTTTAATGGCTTGACGGAATTTGGCTAACGTTATTAGCAGGTGTATTGTGTAGGGCACTATTTCCCAACTTATCTTCCATGGAGGAGCCCCTAAAATACTACTTCATATCTCGAGGAACCCTGTGTGAAAACATTTACAGGTCAGAAAGCAAAGCGATTGTTAGTAGCGCGGGGATTGCTCCAGTACTGCAAGTTGCTGAACGGAAGTTCCTGCGGTATTTCGAGGGATTTCGGAATATTTATTTATACATCCCACGATTGTTCGCGGAACTCTGTTTAGGAAACACTGGTATAGGGTATTGTGGGCTAGTAAGACCGTGCTCTTACAGCTTGTAATCTTTATTATTATTATTATTATCCTTGTTATGACCCTTATGCAGGCTGCTTACAATTGTATACCTGAATCAGTGTTTCTAGGGTATATAGTGTTGCAGCTGTTCTGCATTTACAATTTGTGCTACGTGTATTGTCATTTCGCCCGTGAAATATGTGTTGTACTTAGGCAGTTTTCATTTGTTGATTCCATAGTATGGTTAGCCTACATATTAATGACTTGTTTATGCTTATTTTTGTACATGCTGATACCATTGTTCCTCGTCTAATTTTACCCCTGTTTCCCTGCATATGTTAAAGTGTCGTTGAGTACACATACGTGATGTCGCTTTATATGTTGTTCTTTTGGCAATTCATATTATGATTGTTATTCGCATGCATTGTGCAACTGTGTAGATATTTTTAGCGAACAAATCAGAACTCTTCAGCGTATTTTGCGCTTGTAGGTCGTTGACTAACGTTTCTAGTCACTTGTGTTTTAATTTAATTAAGATTTTAGTATCATTTTGATTGTGTTTTGTGCCGGTTATATTACTGCTCTGTATGACTCTGTGTGACTAATTGTCTGAGCAGTAATGAGTAAACATTTATATGTGTGCTGGATGAGTTAGAGCTCTGTTTTTAGTTATCTTGCACTGTTTGTGTGTGTGTGTGTGTGTGTGTGTGTTTATGTAAGTGTTTTGTGTTTATTTTGTGCTTGTTATATAATTGGCCATTGTGCTGTTAAACTCGATGTTAATGAATGAGAATTGAATCATTGTTACGTGTTAATACTGACAGTGTGGTATTTGTTACGGTGCTGTGAAGTTTCTGAAAGAACGAGAGAGAGAGAGAGAGACCTGGGTTTTCAGACTCTTCTGGCGAGTGTGGGTGCCTGAGTTTAGGCCGATGTTTTGGGAGAATGTGCTCTTTCCTTTTTCAGGTAGACTGAATTATGTGTAGTTAGACGCTGAGGTGATTAGATGGGAGAAGTGGGCCCATTAATTATAATCACCCAACGAACCTATACGACGTCAGAACCTAGAAGACTAACGTGTGGAGCGAAAAAAAGTTTATTTTACTGCATTGTGCCTCGCCTGTCGTTTTTGCCCTTACCAAGTGTTGGATACAGGTAGTGAAGGGTCTTGGGCCCTTGCTGTGTGGTCCGTGAACACTCAAACGTGGAGAATGTCCGTTTCAGATCTGTTAGTGAACTGCCGCTATTAACAGTACCTTAAATAGAATCCCAGAATTTAGGCTGCCCTTAAACACGGCTGCCATCTACATGCGTCAGGTACAAACAGACGACGATCCTTGTATTCACCGCTGTGAACCTCTTCGTCTCATGTCAGCCGAGTAGTGGTTTAGCTGCAGGTACTTCTGGCATCTTCAGACACGCGGCCGAAAGTTTCCGATGTAATGTTTTTGTATTAAATGCCCGGCGCCGGACATTTTGATGTGGTGCTGAAATGATCCTTACATTACTGCAATTTATGTCGCTATAGATATATAGACTTGGAACTGAGCCATGTGTGAGAAGAGTTACAGGATCGTGTAGCCCGCATACATATGGAATAACGATATTCTGTTATATTCTAAAAATGTAAATAAGTTACAGCTAAAATTCTCGGAGCACGGAACAGTGTAGTCATTGGAGGAAGCAGAACTTAAACTTTCCCTATTCTTAATGTGGGTAGAATAATGAGCTGAGTCGGTCAGCTTCGTACTAGGCCGCTTTATTTATGTAAAGAGTCTTAGGAGTTGACTGACGGTCAATGAGCTGTTTTGGCTATGTGGGGATGGAAGTTTCCCCAGGAATCGACACTTGGTTGTCAGCACCGCTTCCAGTGACTTTGTTGTTGTTCCGCCCCGTAAAGGCTTGTGCCTCGGACAGTCTTCGCCAGATATACAAGGAGGTCAATAGAAAACCGAACCCAGACGTGCGGCAAGTTTAATGTCCACATTTCCTCATATAACTTGCCGCATGTTAGAGTGGGTGTTGGAAATGACCCCGTTCAGCTCGCGGACATGCTTGACACTCGGGGAACAGATTATTAAATACTGTTTGGAGTTCTTGTCAAGAAATTGCCGATACCGCGTGCCAAGTTTAAGGGCAGCTGCTTGACTCGCATATCACCAGTCTTATCGTCGCGCGTACGGTGCATTGCATCGTATTAGTCACACATTCCAGTTTAATCTGCTGTGTGCATGATAGACGTGTGAAGCACAATGTATCGAATATTCGTGTTGTTACACTCATCATGCTTTACAATTTAATACAGAAGATTTTCATTGTGGTAAACTGTACCGTTTAAGGAAGAAGTCCTGTGAGAAGTGTTTCTCGTACCAAATTTAGACTATGGTTTCCTGGTGTTTCAGTTTTCTCGAAATCAAGCATGTCTGAGAGTTGAAAGAGGTCAATTCCATTACCTAGTGTAACATGCGGACAGTTGTGCAGCATGTAGGTCTATTATATGTGGAACTGTAGAGTCCTAAAGCCTGCCGTACGGCAACGTCGGTTTGCAGTTCAACCGTGTATATGTATGTGTTAAAAAGCGAGAGGGATTCTGTTTTATTTCATTACGGTTGGGCGTATTAACTTACATTTTCTTGATGTTTTGTGTGTGTGTGTGTGTGTACGCACAAAGTGTATATGCAGACTTGGCAGTGGCATGAGGACGACACTTACCGACTTGCTTGAAAATGTGCAATTGACGGTCTCGCAGGACGCCCCCAAGGGCATAGCTAAATTTACTTGGAATGTTTGAAAGAAACGCAAGAAAATGTTTCAGAGTTCCTACAAACAATCTGGCTGTACCAGTTTATTTATTTCTTGATGCATAGGTGTATTTCCAACCCAAAGATAAGAACATAGTCCGAGGATTTTTGTGACAGAACTTCTGAGTAGAATACTTGGATAAAGTAACCCGGCGATAGAGGAATATGGGTAATTAGCATTATTGTTTGTACTCCCTAATAGGTGTGTAGTTTAACTCCTTAGAGCGGAGTCTTCTTGAAGAACAAAACGTTGCTCAGCCACTTAGTAAATTCCTCGCCTTTTATTGAACCTTGAATTTCATAATGTTATTTGTAATTATCTTCATTATTTAATTAATTTCGTATATAGTCGAAGTCATAGGTGTGTAGAACAGCTTTGGGCTGCTCACCATTAATGCGACAGGCCTGTGTGGAACCGTCCTGCACCAGATCGCGCGTGTGATGTCAGCGGCAGTAATATCCAGGTGCTGACGATACAAGGCACTGTCTTCTGGGGTATCACGCCCTATATCCTGTAGAAATTTACGAAAGTTTCGGAAGTGTTTCCTACCTTCGCCCTCACGACAGAGGCAATAGGATATTTTGAAATATAGGTGAATATCTACCAGATTATACAGCGTCGCATCGTGGAACATCATATTCTTTAATTCATAATTCCGTTTATGTGTGCTAAGCAATTTTAGCTTGAAATGCTTAATTTTTAGGCGTGTTCGCTGTTCCCTAGTAATTGCGAAATGCGATTATTAGCCTTGTCATATCCGTCCGTCCGTCTGTCTGTATGAGTATGAAACAGAGTGACTGCCACCGGTTAGATTTTTGTGATATTTCACATTAGGAATTCTTACCAGTTTGTCGACGTTTTGTGATTTTGATTAAAGTCGGACAACACCATCACACCATGAAGATCTATATACATGCAATTATGACTGTATATCGCCGTTATTATTTTTTGTCATAGAGACGAACTCTTCTGTGTGAAGTACATACGAGCTGAGGCCGAAGCAAAAGCTGACGGTCTTAACATAACAGTAGAGCATGATCGATTGTAAATTTTGCCGTTTTCGTTGTAAGTGCAGGGAATTCGATCTCGCCGTTTACGAGATTGCGATTATGATCTTTGAATATATGTTACCAAGATACGGAGAATGCGTACAGTATTTGGAATAACGTGGAAATGCCCATGTAACTTACTCGCATCTTCAGCATTTTTCCCTTTAAAATAACTGCGAATTTAAAATCTGGGGACACTAGTTGCTCACAAGTATCGATATTTACGGACAATTATATAAATCTGTAAATCTAAGAAGAACTGTCCCGAGGGACGTAGAGGTTTTAAGGTCTTCGAAATTGGAGTAAAACAGCAGTTTAACAATTTGGCACTAGAGTTGTTAGAGACTGCGGCAAATCACGTGGATCCTTGTCGGTCGGATGTACGATAGCTCACTGAGAAGTAGTAGTGGCTGCAGTCAGCACGTGTGGTCCGATTCTCGTCGTGGCAAGGATCTCCACATCCCTGCAAAGTTCTCCAAGCAGACAGTCCGTTGACCAGTGTTTTCCGGGATAGAAGCGACCGGAGAGTGAATGGCGAGGTTCTAATGCGTGGAGCTGCACCACCAGTCTTTATTGCGTGATGTAGTACAGAACAAAATCTTCTTCGCTTCGTACTTTTCGTGGTGTAGTCGGATTCTCCGTCCACATTTCTGGCCGTGTGCCTGCGGAATACAGAAGAGACCCAGATACCGGGTAGATGTGGCAAGTGTTTTGCCTCGTGTCAGACACAATTGCAAGGCAGACGACAGCGTCAGACCTTGTTAGAGAGATATTGCCAGTCAGAGGTCAGCTCCTTGGCCAAGTTTTAACTGTTTGGATGGATGGAATAGAAAAGATCTTATCTTCCGTGTTATAAATGGAAAACAACTTTGCGAAATGGAGCAGCTTGTAGGCAAAGGCTTACGTCGTATACCCGTACGTATATTAATTGTATTGTAGGTATGCAAAGGTAAAGCAGTCCCATTACAGGCCTGGAGTGACCCAGAGGGTTCCAGGAAGTTAAGGTTCCCAGATTTCATGACAACAGCACAAGATGGTGGTAAGGTTGTCAGCCTTACGCACCGGCCGCCTTTCCACCCAAGAAATACTCCTGGTACTCATTTCTGTTAGAGGCGGAGTCGACCACAGGACCATAGTGCACTCGGAAAGATTTTATGTCAAAAATTCCAATGACACCAGCTGGGATCGAACCAACAATCTTCCGATTTGTAGCACAGCGCCTTAATCGCTGTGCCACCGCGGTCCCCATTGTAGGTATGTAGTTCGCAAAATTGCACCGTATCTGGTTCGATTTCAAACTTCGGCAGAGAGGGTATTTGTTTATAAGTTCGTGTAGAAAAAACTCTGCAAATAAATGGTTTCATCGCCCGTTCGCCCGCCTGTCCGCAAGTAATACCGCACAATCATCGCAGTAGATGAAATTTTGTGTGGGTTGTATGCTCGTGTGTGCGGGTGCGTGCGTCTGCTCTCTGTATATCTCTGGACCCTACTTTAGTTCGAATCATTGTGAATGGCGCTTAAAATTTGTTGGTGCATTTCAACCTCATTTTCACCCAAGGCTTAAAATTAAACTTCCACGGGTGTGTTTTGGATGTGAAACGTGGCCCCTCACATTAAGGGTACGGCTTAGACTGAGGATGTCAGATCAGAGTACTGATAATGGACTAATATTGGTACCAAGAGGGAGAAGTAGGAGAAGGAAGCAGAGAATAGCATGATGAAGCGCTTCCCTGTGTGAGTATGGATGCAAGTAACCGGGACGTAAGTTTCCGATTTGTCATCGTCAATTATTAAAAGCGTCAGGTTATGTTATCATATGTGCGATGATATTAAATTCTTCATGCTGCGTGTTCGTTTGAATGCGCTGATCCAGTGGCTGTTAGAGAAAAGGTTATGGTGACCGGAAGCGCTGTTGACGTAACGTTTGTATGTAGAGGTTACAAATATAGACGTGCATGGGTTTTCGGGCAAGTGAAATATTAAGGAGCTGAGTTTATTGCCATTATGCACCATAAACAGCAAGACTGAAACCAGAGTTACTTGCTTGTTTTAATTTCGTAAATATGCTTGTCGTCTTTGAGTGGTTGGCACTACTGCTTTGTGTTCAAAGGTCCTGAGGTCACATCCTTGCGTAAACTGTGCCATTGAAAAGCACCCAGTAATCGACGCATAAACTGCATATAGGCAGATACGGTCACCGTATGTTATGTGTACATGATTAGTGGCCGGGATAGCTCAGTCTCTACAGCGACTCGCTACGGGCTTGGCGGTCCGGGGATCGAATCTCGGTGGTGGCTAGATTTTCCGCACCTGTCCAGACCGGCCCTGCGGCCTTCCTATCTCCCTACACAATGGGTACCGGGTCTTCCCCGGGGTTAAAGCGGCCGGGCCGTGGCGTTGACCACCCACCCGCATCTAACGCCGAGGTTAAAGAAAGAGTAAATCTATAACTCTACTCCCCCTCTGGGCCTTCGTGGCCTGTTCCAGGGTGAACTTTACCTTTACTTTTTACATGATTAGCTACGACGGGTGGCAGAAGACAGCACGGGGCACAAACGTACAGAGCGCGAAGAGGAAGTTAAAGGCCGTGGAGAAAGTGGAGGGAGTTTTTTTAGGCCTATGCCTGCGTTAAATTTTCTTATCCATAACTACAAGAGCAGGAAGAAGCAGGCAATGATAATTATAAGGGAAAGTAGGAAAGATACGCATGTCTTTAACACAACAGCAAAATGTCGCATTAGGATCTGTGCGTGCTGGACATTTGTCAGGTATTCGCATACCCTTTTGTCTCTCCAATGCGGGTCCAACTTTTCGTTCACAGCTGTAGGTATGTTATAGAACGTTGTTGCTGGTTTTAGGGTTTGTTATTGTTTGTTACTGTGTTCTGCTGGAAAAAGAAATTGTATGTACGTTGATTTTATTCGTGTTAAATTTGTCGGTAATGAATCTTAAGTTTCGCTTGGTCGAAATATTTTGTGATCATTTACTTACAAGCATTATTTCTTACACAATCTGTATGTGTATTCATGATATATTTATCGGATATTCCAGCCAAATGGAATAATTGGCTGTTCATTTCGTAGCAATACCGAAATGATTTATGATGAAATTGCATATAATCACCACGGTCGATGTCATAGGCTCAAACACACGGGAACTACTAAGATATATATATGTTCACTAGCAGTTTAAATTAACATTTAATAGAAATATGCAAATTATTTGTAGCCGTTTTGATAAGACACCGTGTTCCAACTAATTTACACTCTCTTCACGCAGTTACTTCTAAACTGGACTTGGAAACTGCAGACTTTTCAGTCGTTCGTGGCCTTCTGTAGACGTACCGTGCGGCGGAACACGCCATACTGACCGATCAGTCGTTGAGTAATTTCTCAGGTTTGGTAAGTCTGACCGCAGGGCTTATTTTACTAGATCATGCGGAATTAATCAGGTTTAAACCAAAAAGTACTAATATTGTGATTACGTTTGTCTTTTTTTTTTTCCTTCTAATAACCCGGCAAGAAAATGGTATCTTCGTAGCGTCATATTACCCTAGATCATGTACGGCCCGTCTGGCTGTGCCGTACTTCTTGTAATTACGTATCTCGTAAATGGCACGATTTTTTAAGAAAAAAATGTCACAAAGTGTGTGTTTTGATTTCCTCCACTGAAGAATTCAGCGAGATATTGTCAGTGTATGTAAGTGTTCACGTAAAGTGCGTATTATTTTTGTTATATTTTAAACAAACTTCAGTTTTCTCGGCATGCGTGATACAAAAATGTTCCAGGTTGTAAAATTTAACGAAATTCCATGGAGCCGAGTTCCATACGGATAGACGGTCAGTCAGACAGACAGACAGACAAAATGGGTGGTTGTTAGAATCGCCGCAATATTACTGGCGTTGCGGTATTTACTGCAGGGTTGTGGTTGCTGACAGACACGATAATCGGCCGTGATAAATCAAACGGTAACTTCGTAGCAGTGTTACTTGCACGGGAAGCAGAGAACTGATGCGACGATGACTGCAGTTGCGTAACATGTTGTTTAGTGTTACGCAAGTGGTCTAATTTTACGAATTTGTAATATAATAAATTCTGTAAACTTAACCATGACAAGCAAATTCTGTTGTGGAAATGATATATGAAACTGCGCGCCACACTGCTGCCCCTGCTTATTGTGGAAAGGCGAAATGGCATCTTCTTGGGTCGTTTAACGTTAAGTAAATGATTTTTTTTTTGTTTTGCTGACTGTGCATCTCAGTATAATCTTGGTAACTGACCAACTTAAAGCACAAATTCTTGTTTTATAATAAGTTTATTATATTCCTGTACATGTTTCGAGCACTTTTGTGATTATTATCAGGAGGTCAGAATTGTATTATACAGCATCTGTTATCATCACACTCTGTAGGTGGCCGTCCGGTGCGCACCGGAGGGCCACTTACAGAGTGTGATGATAACAGATGCTGTAAATGCAATTTTGACCTCCTGATGATGAGCACAAAAGTGCTGGAAACATGTAGAGGAATATAATAAACGTATTGTACGACAAGAATTTATGCATTAAATTGGTCAGTTACTAATATTAAATGCTGTGGGTTTCGAGGCGGTTGAACAAAAGGGATGAACACCTTAAATTTTACTCTGTGCGTACCTTTCCGAACGTGTGTATTCAGCAACTAGTAATTGTCTTCTGAACATACACCAAGATTACTGAATTCCCTTATTTTCGATAATTCACCGAACCTTCCTCTCGCCCCGATTTAAATAGGCCGTGTGTAAATGAATATTTAACAGAAATATAAGTGAACTTGCTGCCGGTACCGTTGCCTTATTAAAATAAAAATATTTTTGCTTTCAAGGTAATTAAAGGAAAGGGAGCGAAACCACCAATTTTGTTGCCCTCAGTAGATTTTTTTGAATCACTAAATAACTGGAAGAAAATTTCTTCACATCACATCAACTGTTTATATATTTTGTGTCATGTTCGCCCACTTTTGTGCGCGTATTCTATACTAAATTTGGTTTAAATTGCTTCAGAATTTGCTTCGGTGTAACGTCTGGACAAACCGCACAACACATGATCGTATCATAGTGTATACATATTATGCTGCTTGTACCAGGTGCGCAGAATATATCTGGAACATTGGGCGTTATCCATCTTATTGCAGGATAACGAACAAACCATTAGAGGATCTTCCGTTTTCTTTTTTCTGCCTGTACCAGCAGGAAAGTTTTTGTCGCCCGTTACACGCTAATTGTGTGGGCAGATTCTTGGTACGGTGACTTGAGACACAAAATACTTAATTTCCACGTTCTTGCGGGCTTTGGACTGCAGCATCTGAGCCGTTGCTTAGTAGGCGTACAGGGAATAGAGTTACCCGCCTTTCATTCGTCCCCGTACAATGTTTTGGGCACACAGTAGATGAAATTGCATAATCTTTACCGCAGCAGTGATGTACTTCGACTGTGGAACAGTCCTTCGTGCGGAAATAAATGCAGTTTCCTACCCCGTGCACGAATAGGGGCTTACGTAGGCCAGATTGACAGTTTCATCTTATTTCCGGAAGTGATTGGCCGTCTTTTAATAGGATGAGGCAGATGCTTTTCGTGTGTTACTGAAATATGGACAGTGTGTTAAAATGCCTCCGAAACCAACCCAATGTCGACAGCCGAGGATTGTTAAGCCAGGTTCCCGCGACTGGTGCGTTTGTAAAATACCCAAGTAATTACGCACAAGGAGTCTATTGACGTACCAACCTCTCAGTGAATCAGGCTAGTCCTATTAGGTAGCCAGTCGAGATAAGTGACAAGCTGATATTTGCCAGATGCTGACAGTTATATCAAGGGGTCATTGTATCGCAGCAAGTATGGACCTGAAGTCTAGACTAAACATTGATGATTTCTTTGGCCTCTATGATACATTTACCAACAGACAGTGGGAATCAGACAAGTGGTGGGCGGAAAGGGCAGGTGGATGGAAAACATGCTTCAGTTTTCCTTATTATGGTGCGGGAGTTGATGAGACTTGAACTGCTGTTGTGTGATGTTCATGTATCGGTACCTGTTTTCGTCGTAGAACGTGCAGTAACAGACATCCCGATTTCATTTATGTTTGTTCACACTGTCCCAAAATAATGTGAGT
>Ga0123353_10017638_pt1 | contig 10509 bp, 6 predicted proteins | sample TergutLab28metaG_3_FD_92763 | JGI IMG/M metagenome (GOLD analysis project Ga0123353, IMG submission 92763) | Labiotermes labralis P3 segment gut microbial communities from Petit-Saut dam, French Guiana - Lab288 P3 | ecosystem: Host-associated > Arthropoda: Insects > Digestive system > Gut ... | reverse complement strand
CTAATTTTTCGGTTTTAAGATAAGAGATAGAAACGATACGCCCTTCCTCTTGGTGCAGGAGTTCGTTCAAGAAATCGAGCAGCAAGTCCTTATTGCACTCTTCTCCGAACAACTTCTTGAAACCGAAGTCGGTAAAAGGGTCAATGTACTTGTCGTAAATTTTCTCGTAAAACATTTTTTTCTTCTTTTTTTCTTGTGTGTGTTTTTCTTGTGTGTGTGTTTGATTTTCTTGTGGCTTCATATATAGTTAATTTAGTGAAAGATAGCAAGTGTAGTGAGGGATAGTTTTCCATCTGAAATCAGGCTGCGAATATACACGACATTTGGTCGTTTATCTATAATGTTGATAACTTTTTTTATCTGATGCGCAGTAGAGACGTTGCGCGCAACGTCTCTACAGGTGTACCCCAATCCCACCACAGGACAATTACAAATTAAAAATTACGAATTACGAATGGGGGAAATTGAGATTTACGATATTTCCGGAAGAAAACAATCATATCATCATCTTATTACCTCATCACCTAATCATCACATCAATGTTTCGCATTTACCAAGCGGAATCTATTTTTTGAAGATTGCGGGAAGCATGGTGAAGTTTGTAAAAGAATAGATTGTGGTTAGATTTTGGTGTTGTGCTTCAAAACCTTAGCATCTAAATAAAACACAATCTCTTCCGCAATATTATTGCAGCGATCGCCAATGCGCTCCAACCTGCGGATAACGGCGTGCAAGAACATGATCTCTTCGGCTTTTTGGGGATTGGCAAGCATCTCGTCGGAAAGCACTTTAACCGCATTGCTGTTAATTTCATCTATCAAGTTATCAATGCCGAAGACTTGCTCTGCTTTTTCCGTGTTTTCTTCATTGAACGCCTCTTTTGCCAATCTGAACATCGTTAAAACTTCAGTAAACATCTCTTCGATTTGTAAATTTGCTTTGAATGGTTGCGGCAGTTCTGCGCTCATGTTTTTCAGCACAAATATGGAAATCCCTTCGGAAAAATCGCCGATGCGTTCCAAATTGTTGTTAATTTTTAAAACCGATAATGCCAAGCGTAAATCAATTGCCACCGGGTTGTAAGTTGCGATAAACCCCTCACATTCAGCATCTACTTTTAACTCTAAAGCATTCACCATTTTCTCACGGCTAATCACTTCGCGCGCCGTAGCTTTATCAAAATTGAGTAGCGCTTTTTCCGATTTTTTTAATTGCTTTTCTACTAATACCCACATCTCTTGGAGTGAGTTTTTTAATTTTTTTAATTCGATGTCGATTTGTAACATAATTTAAGATTTAAAAATTTAAAGATTTAAGATTTAAAGGTTTAAAAAAATAAAGATTATGGGGTAATTTAGGTATATTAAACTTTAAATTTTTAAATTTTTAAATCTTAAATTTTCTATCCGAATCTTCCCGTAATATAATTCTGTGTTGCTTCTACGGAGGGGTTCATGAAGATGGTTTTAGTGTCGTTGTATTCAATGAGTTCTCCCAGATAGAAAAAGGCGGTTTGATCGCTGACGCGGGCGGCTTGCTGCATGTTGTGGGTAACAATTACAATGGTGTAATCATTTTTAAGTTGATGAATCAGCTCTTCGATTTTTGAGGTTGAAATAGGATCTAATGCCGAAGCCGGCTCGTCCATCAAAATTACCGATGGCTTTATGGCTAAGCAACGTGCTATGCACAAGCGTTGTTGCTGTCCTCCGGAAAGCTCAAAAGCAGATTTTTTAAGCTTGTCCTTCACCTCCTCCCATAAAGCTGCGCCTTTTAAAGAATCTTCAACGCGTTGTTCAATAAAACTTTTGTTATTCTCTCCATTTACCCTTAGTCCGTACGCAATATTGTCGAAAATTGTCTTAGGGAAAGGGTTCGGTTTTTGAAATACCATACCCACTTTTTTACGAAGTTCGTCCACCCACACGCTTTTGTCATAAATATTTTCGCCGTCAATATGAATCGTTCCTGTCATTTTAGTATTCATAATCAGGTCGTTCATGCGGTTAAACAAACGCAAGTAGGTGGATTTTCCACAACCGGAAGGACCGATGAAAGCGGTTACTGCTTTCTCTGGAATATCCATGGTTATGTTTTTCAAGGCTTGAAAATCGCCGTAGTAGAAGTCTAAGTTTTTGGTTTCTATACAATTCATAATTAGCGGTTAGCGGTTAGTGGTTAGCGGTTAGTGGTTAGCGGTTAGTGGTTAGCGGTTAGTGGTTAGCGGTTAGTAGGCTCAAGGTTTGTAGTTTATCTCTTAATTCTTAATTCTTAATTCTTAATTGTTAATCATCCCATTTTTACTTTTTTTCCAAAATATCTTCGTAGTAAATTTGCCGACAGGTTTAATATTAATACAATGGAAATCAGTACAAATGCGGTTCCAAAGGCGATGGTTCTGCTGGCTTCAATGTCGGTGCCGGAAGTGGAGATGACGTACAGGTGATAGGGTAACGCCATCACTTGGTCGAAAATAGAAGAGGGGAGCTTGGGGAGGAAATAAGCAACGGCGGTGAACATGATCGGTGCGGTTTCGCCGGAAACACGCCCGATAGATAAGATGAGGCCGGTGATGATATTGGGAAATGCCATAGGAAGCACCACTCTTACAGTGGTTTGCAATTTGGTGGCGCCCAATGCCAAACTTCCGTGCCGGAAACTGTCGTCAATCTGTTTTAAGGCTTCTTCGGTGGTGCGGATCACAATCGGCAGCACCATCAATCCCAATGTTAGCGAGCCGGCGATGATGGAGTCGCCAAAACTTAAATAGTTGACAAATAAAGCCATTCCAAACAATCCGAAAACGATAGAGGGAATGCCTGCCAAGTTGTTGGTCATCATTCTAATAAATCGCACTAACCACGCCGTGCCTGCATACTCATTCAAATAGATTCCTGATAAAACGCCAATTGGGAATGCAAATATCATGGCGCCGATGGTTAAATAGAGTGTTCCGATAATTGCCGGAAATATTCCGCCTTTGGTCATGCCGTCTGTGGGATAACTTGTTAAAAACTCCCAGCTAATGGCGCCTGCACCCCGAATGAGAATAAATCCGAGAATGCAACCTAAAATGGCTACAACTGTAATACTCAACATTCTAAATAAGATAAATGCGAAGTTTTGGGTGATTTTTTTCTTAGTATTATAGTTCATTGTTAGTGGTTGGTGGTTAGCGGTTGGTGGTTAGCGGTTGGTATTTAAAGTTTAGGGTCTCCCCCGCTGGCGGGGGATTAAGGGGGTGGAATTTAATCTTAATGCCTCTTTTTGGTAATGTATTCTACAGACAGATTAATAATTAATGTAATAATAAATAAGATGCACCCCAACAAAAACAGGGCTTGGTAGTGTGCGCCGCCTTTGGGAGCTTCGCCAAGTTCGGCGGCGATGGTTGCCGGAATCGTGCGAAGCGGCTCTAACAGGGTGTGTGGGATTACCGCAGCATTTCCGGTAACCATCAACACGGCCATGGTTTCGCCGATAGCCCGCCCGATGCCCAATACTACGGCTGCCGTAATTCCTGAAATGGCGTACGGAATAACCACTTTATAAATGGTTTGCCAATGATTGGCGCCTAATGCCAATGAGGCTTCCCGCATGGCTCTCGGCACGGAACGCAACGCATCTTCGGAAATCGTAATGATCGTAGGTAATGCCATAATTCCCAAGATAATACTTCCCGCTAAACCGGTTTCGCCCACCGGCAATCCGAACCCTTTTTGAATCAGGGGGACAATCACCACCAATCCAAAAAAGCCATACACTACCGAGGGAATGCCGGCCAAAAGCTCCACCGTGGGTTTCAGTAGTTTATAGATTCTTTGGTTGGATAACTCTGCCAAATAGATGGCTACAGCCAAACCGAAAGGCAATGCTAATAAAATGGCGCCCAAACTTACCCAAAGTGTGCCCAAAATAATGGGCAAAATTCCAAATTGCGGTGCAGGTGTAGCGGTGGGATACCACTCTTTTCCGGCAAAAAACTCTGCAGGTTGTATATTACCCAAATCCAATATATTTGCTGTAAATTCATCATTTATATATACTTTGGGAATAAAAGCAATGATGCCCGGATTCGATTCGATAATGCGATTTAATGTGTGTGGGATATTTTCTGATTGCAATTCTTCTTCCGATGTTACAAATCTTTCAATATCATTCAGCCGGAAAATGGTGATCTCATCTTCTTCATTTTCAATACCCAGAGCGCTCCAATCTTCAATTTCGTAATCAAAAATCTCTTTTACTTCAAATGGCGTTAATAAACTAACCGGATTTTGCGAATTTACCACTAATTCGTATCCTTCTTCAATCACAGGCTTCTTGAAAAGCCCAATTCCCTGACTAAATAAAAAAAGTATAATCAGCAAAATGATAATAGAAGTAACGCTACCTGAGAGTTTTAAGACACCTTCCCAAAGCGCTTCCAAAAAATATTTGCGTTGTTTGATTTTCATGCGACAAAAAACGCTCAATTCTGTAACTAATCCGTTTAGAGTTGGTGTAGTTTTAGTTAAAAAGATATTGCGAAAAAGTTACAGAAGTGATGGTGGCTCGCTCTTTTTTGAAGAGTCGTTACAAAAAAAATCCAATAAAACAACACCAATTGAAAATAATATACTTTCGCCAATAAATTAAATTATTAACTGACAAATAGCCATTATGCGCAACAATGTTAAACTTATTATTCTTAATATGGTTATCCTGCTAATGTTTAGTTTGTCAACATTGGCGCAAGTTAAAAAAGTAGTAATATTCGAGCCCTTAGGAAGTGTAGAGTATAACATTAAAAGTATAGTTTACGAGGAGATTGTTTCTAATGCAAGAACCTACAGGGATATTAGCATAATTGAAAAACAAGAGGTAAACAAAACTCTCGCAAATAATAACTTCCGATTTGATTTGATGACGGAAAACTCAAAAATCTGCGATATTTGTAAACTTATGGATGCTAAATATGTTTTTGTTATTACAGTAGTTGAAGAAGGGAAGAAAAATGTCAAAATCTCCTGCAAAGTAATAGACGTTCTAACAACTAATATCTTACGACAAAATTCCGTCCAAACTCGAAACGGACAAAGTGATTTAGTAAGCGCTTCGCGTCAATTGATAAGAGAGCTATTAGATTCAATGGAATCGATCTTTAAGCAAAAAGATAATACTCCTGCCGGAAAAACAGAAAACGACCCGCAAAAAGAGGAAGATTTTTTTGCCAACTTTTTATCTGTTTCAAAAGAAGAAGATAATTCTATAATTCAAACACAAAAGGAAAAAGAATTAGCAGAGGCAAAAGCAAAGGAGAAAGAACTTGCTGTGGCACAAGCACAAAAAGATAAAGAGCTTGCCGAGGCTAAAGCACAAAAAGATAAAGAACTTGCGGAAGCGCAAGCCAAAAAAGATAAAGAGCTTGCCGAAGCAAAAGCAAGAGAGCGAGAACTTGCGGAGACGCAGGCAAAGAGAGAAAAAGAGTTTGCTGAAGCACAGGCAAAAAGAGAGAAGGAACTTGCTGAGGCACAGGCGCAAAAAGAAAAGGAGCTTGCTGAAATTCAAGCCAAAAGAGAGAAAGAACTTGCTGCAGCACAAGCACAAAAAGATAAAGAACTTGCGGAAACGCAAGCACAAAAAGAGAAAGAGATTGCTGAAGCAAAAGCGCAAAAAGATAAAGAACTTGCTGCAGCGCAAGCGCAAAAAGAGAAAGAACTTGCTGCAGCGCAAGCGCAAAAAGAGAAGGAGCTTGCTGAACTAAAAGCACAAAAAGAGAAGGAACTTGCAGAGATACAAGTGCAAAAAGATAAAGAACTTGCGGAAGCAAAAACAAAAGAAGATAAGGAACTTGCAGATGCTAAAGAAAAAGAGCTGGCAGAGTTGAAAGCACAAAAAGAGAAAGAGATTGCTGCAGCGCAAGCGCAAAAAGAGAAAGAACTTGAGGAAGCAAAAGCGCAAAAAGATAAGGAAATTGCTGCAGCGCAAGCGCAAAAAGATAAAGAAATTGCCGAAGCACTGGCGCAAAAAGAGAAAGAACTTGCCGAAGCATTGGCACAAAAAGAAAGAGAAATAGCTGAAGTAAAAGCACAAAAAGAAAGAGAACTTGCCGAAGCTAAAGCACAAAAAGAAAGAGAACTTGCCGAAGCCAAAGCAAAAGAAGAAATGCTGAAAGCTGAAGAAGCAAAAAGAATCATGCAACAAAAAGCAAAATTGTTTTTAGACCAATTACCGGATACGGTTTTTTTAGGCGTATCGGGAGGCAAAGAAACATTTACCGCTAACTATTATGATGTTTCATGGAATGAAGCGGATATTCTTTCATGGTTCTCTTTGCAAAAAACAAATAATGCGCTGGTTTTGACGTGTAAACCAAACGACCTAACAAATGAACGTATAGCAAATTTATTAATAAAGTCCGGCGGTATATCTAAAAATATATGGGTGAAGCAAAAAGGAGCAATCTCATTATCAGTGTCTATCAATAACATAGAATTTGATAACTTTGGTGGTATAAAAGAAATAAATGTAAATACTAATGCTCCTTTTTGGGAAATTTCAGGAAACCCCTCATGGTGCTCAGTAAAGAAAACTACTAACCAAATCACCTTAGATTGCTCTGTTAATGAGACTTATTCTAAAAGAGAATTCTTTTTTGAGATTAAAGCAGGAGATAAATTTGAAAAAATACGAATTTTACAAAAAGAAAACTCTTTTATAGGTCTATCCGACACCCTCATAGTTTTTCCGGTTAATGGTGGAAGTAAGAGTATTACAGTTAACACGAATGCGTTATCATGGAATACGTCAAACGAAATTTCATGGTGCCCTATGGCAATATCCGGCAACACAATAACTTTTTATTGCAAATCTAACCTTTACACCCATGAACGAAACGAAAAAATTACAATATCTGCCGGTAAACTCTCTAAAACGATACAAGTTCGGCAAAAAGGGATCACCTTTTTGGAGCAAGGAAATTGGAAACAAGCCATAAACAGGTTCATATATATCGGAGGTTCAACTTATGAAAATGCTGTATATAAGGGAGAACGATCTAATAAAGGTATAAGAAACGGTCTCGGAGCATATTTTTTTATATCAGATGACGAGAGCTATTGGGGCGATTTTCTACAAGGAGAAAGTAGTGGAAAAGGAATCTATATTATTGGAAAAGAGGGTGATTTCTTTTTCTCCGGCTGCCCGAATTGCAAGTTTTATGTGGGAAACTGGAGCGCCGACATGAAGAATGGCTTAGGAAAATGCTATGATAAACAAGGAGAATTGCTGTATTTCGGCTATTTTAATAATGACAAACCTATTGAAAAATTCCCGCAATCCTACGATGGTACTCATAAATTTGAATCTATTGAATATGATAATGGAGACCTCTATCTTGGAGAAACCTCTAAAGGTGTCAAACACGGGTTAGGCATCTTTTTTTGGGCAAATGGCGATACTTGGTACGGAGAATGGAAAAATGGAAAAAGAGAAGGTAATGGAATTGAATTTCATCGCAGTGGAGATATTAAAGCCGGTAGATGGAACGGAGATAAATATTTGGAGTAGATTTTTTTAACTGCTATTGGTTAAATTACCGATACTATTCCCCCAATTACCGATACTCTTGTCGGTCAAATTACCGACACCCTGTCGGTCAAATTACCGACACTCTTGTCGTTTTTTTTTTCTATTTTTGCAGCATATTTTTATAACAACACTTATTTAGTAAAAAAACATAATTTATGATTGACAATTACACTTTTTCAACAGAATCCAAAAATGCAATCAAGATTGCAGAATCATATTCAAAAGATTCTATGAACGAACTTATTGAGCCTGCACATTTGTTAAAAGCGCTCTTACATAAAGATGTCGGGTTAATCCAATTTTTAGAAAAAGATTTGAATAAAGATTATTATTACATATTGGATTGGACCAATGCGCGTATTACGACATTGCCCAAATCTTCTACGCCATTCTTTGATATTACCTTCTCTAATGCAACACTATCTGTTATTGAAGAAGCCGAAAGTTTACAAAAAGCTTCCGGTGAAGATATGTTAAGTCCTATTTTCTTGTTGGCGGCATTAGTAGCTCCGGGCGTGGGGTTTCCCTTCGACCAATTGAAAACATTGCCTCTATCCACCGATGAATTACTGCCAAATCTCAGCAAACAAAAAACATCTAATGAGAAGGGCGGTTATTCTTCATCAACGGCAACATCATCTGCCCAAAGCGGAAAAAGTTTAGCAAGTTATACTATTGACAAGACTTTAGAAGTGAAAAACGGCTATTTGCCAATTATCGTCGGCTTTGAAAAAGAGATGCAAGCCATTTATGAAATATTAGGCAAAAAAACAAAATCAAATGTCTTGATAGTAGGAGAATCCGGTATAGGTAAAACCGCACTCATTGATGCGTTTGTACAACGAATTATAAAAGGTGAAGTACCCGATTTTCTTAAAGAAAATGCTGTGCTGGAATTAGACTTGTCGGCGATATCTTCCGAAGCCAATTATAAAGGCGAAATTGAAGACCGCGCTAAAAAAATATTACACGAATTGAATGGAATGGATAATGCCGTTTTGGTAATTGAAGGTATTGACAAAATTTTTGATAAACAAAGTATGCTGTATGGTATTACCACTTTATTAAAAAAAGAGTTGAACAGAAGTTCCATACGACTAATTGCCACCACGTCGGTAGAAGGATTTACAAAAAACATTGAAACAGACAAGGAGTTTGTTCGTAAATTTGAAAAATTATCTATTGAAGAACCAAGTTTTGATATGACCTCCCGGATTATCAAAGGCGCTAAGGTTCGCTACGAAGAGCATCATAACCTGAAAGTTTCCGACAAAGTGGTGGAGGAAGCGATCCGGTTGGCAAAACGCTATATGGGTGAACGTAGCCTCCCCGACTCCGCATTCGACTTGATTGACAAAACATTGTCACATATTCATACCATGAATGATATTTCTGAAAAGGAAATAGACCTGCTAACTGAAAAATTAACCGAAATAGTAAGTACCTCCGAAGAAAATGGAAAAGAAAAAACCACTTTTGACCTACAGTGGCTCAACCATGAAATTTTCAACCGCTTGAGTTTCCTACTTACATCACAATTAGATGACAGTGTTGTTTTCGCCGAATTGAAAAACAATGAAGCAAAAATCAAACACTTAGAATCTATCTTAAAAGAGTTAAAACAATTAACCCAACACATACGTACCGAAATTGAGCTTACCGACCTCTCTTTAATCGTAGCCCAACAAACAGGGATACCTATCGGTAAAGTACAGTCTAAAGAAAGAGACAAATTAGTAAACGCAGAAAATATTCTAAAAGAGCGCGTTGTAGGGCAAGATCACGCGATAAAAACAGTATTGGATGCTATTTATGAATCTCGCTCCGGATTGAGCAAAAAAGGACAGCCCATAGCTTCTGTGTTTTTCCTCGGACCTACCGGTACCGGAAAAACAGAATTAACCAAAGCTTTGGCAGAGTTTCTGTTCCAAGATGAGTCTGCGATTATTCGCTTTGATATGTCCGAATTTATGGAATCACACTCTGTGGCTACCATGACAGGCGCGCCCGCAGGGTATGTTGGATATGAAGAGGGTGGTTTGCTCGTAAACAAAATTCGCCAAAAACCATACTCAATAGTGCTGTTCGATGAAATAGAAAAAGCACATACCGACGTGTTCAATATTTTTCTACAAATTATGGACGAAGGTAGAATCCACGACAAACTGAATCGCATGGGCGATTTCTCTAACTCCTTAGTGGTATTTACCTCTAATGTGGGGAGCGACTATGTTTTCAAATCATTTGCAGAGGGTAAAATTCCTTCTTCCAACGACTTGAAACAGATTATGATAGAAAGAAAATTCAAACCCGAATTTTTAGGTCGTTTAACCGAAATTATTCCGTTCTCGCCGATTACCGAAGAGATTGTACTGATGATTTTCAACATTCATTTGAAAAATCTTTTGAAAACCTTAGGCGATTTGAATATTAAACTTACCATAAATGATGAAACCAAAAAAGCGCTGGCGTTGTCGGAATTTTCACCACAGTTGGGTGCGCGTCCTATTTTGGGTATTATTCGTAACGAAATCCGACGTCCGCTTTCCAAAATGATTATTGCCGGAGAGGTAAAAGCAGGTGGAAAAGTAGAGCTAAAATGGAAGGACGGAAAGTGCGAGTGGATTACGGGGAAGAATTAGAAATTAAGAATTAAGAATTAAGAATTAAGAATTAAGAGAATTAAGAATTAAGAGAATTAAGAATTAAGAGAATTAAGAATTAAGAGAATTAAGAGAATTAAGAGAATTAAGAATTAAGAGAATTAAACATTAATCATTAAACATTCACCATTAAATCATTAAACAACATGAGTAAAGAAAATTTTTTATCAAGATTAGAAGATGAAGATTCTTCGGCTGGTATTGAGGGTTTGTCTCAGAACAAAACCATGTATGTAGACCAGTTCACATCTGAAGTTACTTTTGAAAATCGAGG
>Ga0123353_10017635_pt1 | contig 10509 bp, 12 predicted proteins | sample TergutLab28metaG_3_FD_92763 | JGI IMG/M metagenome (GOLD analysis project Ga0123353, IMG submission 92763) | Labiotermes labralis P3 segment gut microbial communities from Petit-Saut dam, French Guiana - Lab288 P3 | ecosystem: Host-associated > Arthropoda: Insects > Digestive system > Gut ... | reverse complement strand
CTTTATAACCCCCGCCGCCGAATTTTCCGCCCGCGTGCAAAACAGTGTAAACCACGGTCGCCGCAGAGACGCCCTCGGTCGGGTGTATGCCGGTAGGGATTCCGCGCCCGTTGTCGGTGATTTCGATAATGTTACCGGGGAGGATTTTCACGTCGATAACATCACAAAAGCCCGCCAACGCTTCATCCACGGCGTTGTCGGTGATTTCATAAACCAAATGGTGCAGACCTGACGGCCCCGTACTGCCGATATACATACCGGGGCGTTTACGCACGGCTTCGAGCCCTTCGAGCACCTGAATGTCTTCCGCGCCGTAGTCGTTTGTGACCTGTTCAAGCTCCTGCTTATCCTTTATTTCGGGGAGCGCGGCTTCTATGTCTAAAATTTCTGTAGTATTGCTCACTTTTTTAATGCCTTTCTCTTTTTAGTCTGACGGTTCAGACCGTCAGACCGATTATATTTATATATAGTATACCATAAATTACCGCCGATTTCAAGTGAAATGTTTGAAAAAAAGCGAAAAAAACTGCCGTTTTTCACGAAAACGGCGGGTTTTAATGTTTTTAATTTAAAGAGCAAAGGGGTTTATGATTTTTAGTGTATCATTAATGATTTGACCGTCGCTCATGTCCTCGGTAAAAATCATCTGACAATCGCTCTCCAGGGCAGAAGCCAACATAAGGCAGTCGTAGAAAGAAAATCCGTAGCGGTCTTTTATGTCGATTGCTTTATTTATGGTATTTCTTTGAACCGGAAGGATTTCATCACAGACTAATTCAATGTTATCCAAGTGTTTTTTTACTTTTGTCGGATTCCATTTAAACTTTTTCATAAAAACATTGCTTGCTTCGCATACGGCGTGTATATTTGTCACGCACTCGTGGCGGTTTAATACGCTGAGAGCGGTGTTTTGCTTATCTTTTTCGCTTTCCGAGTAGAAATAGACAAGGATGTTTGTGTCTAAAAAAGCCTTACCGTTCATTAGCTTCCTCCCTGTTGAACTTCCAGCCTTTGGTGTCTAAAGTAGGCGGGAGCAATAAATCGCTTTTACGGCGGGCGGTTGCTTCCTCTCGGTTAAATTTATAAGGTTTACTCTCCAGCAAAATAACCTTTACGCTCGATGTAACCCTGCTCCTGTATTGCTCGGGTATGGGTATAACGCCGTTTTCGGGTGTGGCATAAAATTCATACGCTTGCATATAATCAACTCCTGTTCTTTAGTTTCTGCCGCTTTTATTTTAACACACTCTTCTGAAAAAGTCAATGCTAAAGAGTGTTTTACGCCAAAAAATCCTCCCACTCCTCCGGAAACCCCAAGACCTTTAAATCTATTGCGTCCTTATACTCCTCAACCAACGCCGTGAGCCCCGCCGCTAAATTCTCGCCCCACCTGTTTAGCGACTTCATCACGTAAATAAAGCTGAAAAGGTTGCCGTCCATCTTAAAAGGCGCGGTTTCGAGCGGCTTTGGCGCGGGCGTAATTCCGGCGGCGTAGAGGCGGTTGTAGTGCGCGCAGTGGTTGCGTAATTCGGACAGGCTTTGCATCCACGACTCGATATGCCGCGCCGAGAACCGCCCGCCGAAGTATTTCTCGGCGATTTCTTTTTTGTCCTGCTGGTGCATATCGTCGAAAAAGTGCGACAGCATACCGAAGCTAAACAGCTCCATGATTACCCACAGCGGGAACGCGCCCGCATACTTACGGTTGTGGTGCGAGACGAAGCCTAAGTCGGTGTTGGTGTCGATAAGGCGGTCGATTCTCGACATGAAGCGGTTATGATTGTGCTTGTGGTTGAAGGTGGACTCGTTAAGGTAGCCCAATGCGCCGTATTTCAGCGCGTGGAAGTTGGAAATCACGGCGCGTATGGAAATCTCGATTTCCTCAAGGTAAATCAAAAGCGAACCGCGCAGACGCCTGTCGAAGTCATAAATACGCACGACCTTATTGAAGCTCGTGCCGGGCGCGTAACGCTTCCTGTTATCGTGCGGGTTCTGGAACACCGCGAAATAGTTGGCAAGGCGGTAGTAGTTGATTTTTTCGAGGACGCTCTTAGCGAAGGTCATGTCTTCGATTATACAGCCGCGATGCTCTAACTTCGCAAGCTGTGCGTCGGCGGTTGCGGGTTCTTTTACAAAATGGGCAGGTCTCATAACATCTCCTTTTTGTTACATATATGTTAGCGGCGGTTTTCTTTTATGCGCTGTTTTTGCATGGAATCGCTCGATGAGGGCTTTGTCCGCGTCCGAGGCTGTGCCGCCGAGCAGATACAAGTCTATTTTCTCGTACGAGATACCCATGTCCGCCTCGTCCGTCTGCCCCTCGAACAAACCCGCAGACGGTGCTTTCTCAATTATGCAAGCGGGTGCATTCAAAAACCGCAGGAACTCAAGAACCTCAGTCGCGGTTAAATCCGCGACGGGGTTGAAGTCACAGCCGCCGTCGCCCCACTTCGTAAAGTAGCCCATGTGGATTTCACTGCGGTTGCCTGTCCCGCAAACTAAGCGGTTCTCCGCCGCGGCAATCGCGTACAGCGCGGTCATACGCAGACGGGGCGCGATGTTGGTTGTAGGGGCAGACTGCCCGTTTTGTGCGCCGGCTTTCGGGTGGACAGAGTCGTCCACCCCTACGCCCACCGCCGCGATAAGCATATCCCTCGCGGTCGTTAAATCCGCGAAGCGTGTTTGGATTCCGAACTGCTCCGCTAAAATCTCCGCGTGGCTTTTGTCCTCGCCGAAGTTCCGCGCCGAACCGCACGGCAAAATTACACCCACCGTATCGGGGCAGGCGGCTTTGCACAAAATCCCCGCTAACGCGCTGTCCTTGCCGCCGCTGTTACCGAAGACGATGCCGGCGGCACCGGCGGCTTCGGCGGTCTCGCGGATAAAGGCGGCGCGCAGGGTGAGTTCTTTTTTATAATCACGCATGTTGTCTCCTTTTGCTCCCTCCGGCACTTCGTGCCACCTCCCTCAAGGAGGGAGGCTGAGCCCCCTTCTCAGAGGGGGGTGCCGTGAAACGGCGGGGGGAGGCTGAGCCCCCTTCTCAGAGGGGGGTGCCGCAAAGCGGCGGGGGGAGCCTACTCCGGCAAGGTCGTTTTGATTCCGTCGAACCCCATCACCGCGTTCGGGAAGACCGCCCGCGCCGCCGAAAGGTATTCCTTAGGGAACGCCAAAGCAGGGCTGTAATGCGTCAGCCACAGGCGGTTCACGCCCGCGGCGGCGGCGATTTGCGCGCTCTCCCGAATCATCGAATGTTTCTTCTCGTGGATTTTATCGCGGATTTCTTCATCGCCGTGCATACCCTCGGCGATTAAAAGGTCGCAGTTTTTATAAAATTCCGACAGCTCAGGGAAAGGTCGCGTGTCGGTGTAAAAGCCGACAGTGAGCGGCTTACGCTCGCCGTCGAGCACCATGTCGGGGGTGATTGTGCGCCCCTCAAACTCAACGCTCCCACCCGCGTGCAGGACTTTGTAGAGCTGTACGGGAATGTTCAGCGCGGCGGCTTTTTCGGGGTTGAAGACGGGCTTGCGGAACAGCGTTAGTTTATACCCCAAACAGTTTACGCCGTGACGCAATCGTATGCAATCCGCACGGAAGCCGTCGGTTTCGACTGCCTCGCCGCCCTGTAATTCGTTCATCTCGATTGGGAAAGGCAGGTTCGGCGCGATAATCAGAAGCGCGTTCACGACGCGCTCTAAGCCCCGCGGCCCGAAAATCCGCAGCGGCGAGGTTTTCCCGTAGTTGCCGAGCGAGAGCAACAACCCCGGCAGACCGGAGATGTGGTCGGCGTGGAAGTGCGTGATGAGCAGTGTGTTGAGGTTGCCGAGGCGCAGGCTTTGTTTTTTGAGCGCGATTTGGCAACCCTCACCGCAATCAATCAGCAGGGCTTTCCCTTGGCTCTCGAGCCAACAGCACGAGAGCCAGCGCGTATCTGACGGGAGCATACCGCCCGTGCCGGGTAAAATCACATCTAACATTTGAAATCCTTTGTAGGGGTGGACGACTCTGTCCACCCGTTTAGCTCCGGGATTACGGGCGAACAGGGTCGTTCGCCCCTACGCGGTATCGCCGTTCTTGACCCCTTGCGCCATCAGCATCGCGGCGTTAAACGCGGCGTCTTTTTTATAGCCCTGATTCCAGCGGTTAACGCCTATGTAGTCGAATATAACCGCACCCGTATGCTGACAGAGCCGCTCCATCTGCTGTAAGCAGGTGAGCAGTCCGTTCCCCGAGCCGCCGGGCACAGCGACAAGGAGCGTCTGCTTGCCCTTGAGGAGCCCTTCGCCCCCGAATGCGGTAAATTCACAGCGGCGGAGCCTGTCTATGAGGGCTTTTAAGCCCTCTGCCACTTCACCCCAGTACACCGGCGTAATGAAGCAGAGCAGGTCGGCTTCTTTTATTTTTCCCTGCACGTGTCTGAAGCCGTCTTCGCCAAAAGCGCAGACGTTTTCGTTACGGCAGGTGCCCCAGCCGTCGCCGCAGACGTGACAGCGGGCGATTGTGCCGGCTGTCGCGACCTCAACCTCCGCGCCGCCTTTTTTCGCGCCGCGCTCGATTTCCTCGGTTATGCTTTTGCATAAGCCTGTGCTTTTCGGGTTGCCTGTAATGATTAGGAGTTTCATATTATCACCTCAATAGAAATATATGTCGTTTTAGGGCGGGTTAACCCCGCCCCTACGACTATTTACTAAGATTACTCGCCCTGAAGCTCGTATGCAGCAGTTCATGCGCCTTATGCCCGCCCGGTTCGCCCAAGAACTCGCTGTAGATTTTCTTCATGTCGGGGCTCTCGTGCGACTTGCGCGCCTCCCTGCTCTCGTCAAGGCTGTACAGTGCCTTTGCGCGCTCGGCGCGTATATCGGTGAAATTCCGCACGTTCGCGGGGACTATCATCTGCCCGCCGCCGTTGACACAGCCGCCCGGGCACGCCATAATCTCGATGAAATGCACCTTAACCTCGCCGCTTTTCACCTTGTCCAAAAGCTCCCTCGCGTTCGCAAGCCCGCTCGCCACGGCTACTTTTATTTCCTTGCCCGCCACGTTATAGTCCGCGAACTTCACGCCTTCTACCCCGCGCACTTCCTTGAAGTCCACGGGTGCGTCGGGGGTTTCGCCCGTGAGCTTCCACACGGCTGTACGCAGGGCGGCTTCCATAACGCCGCCGGTCGCGCCGAAGATGATTGCCGCGCCTGAGCCTTTGCCGAGCGGCGAGTCGAACTCGCCGTCAGGCAGTTCGGTGAAGCGTATGCCCGCTTTATCGACCATCTTGGCTAATTCCCGCGTGGATATGGAGATGTCCACGTCCTGCAAGTCTTTACCCGCGCCGTTCTGGTCGAGACGCCCGAGCTCGAACTTCTTCGCCACGCACGGCATGACCGAAACGCTGACGATGTTCTTCGGGTCTACGTTGTTCTTCTCTGCCCAGTAGGTCTTAATAATCGCGCCTGTCATCTGCTGAGGTGATTTACAGCTCGACAGATTCGGGAGCAGTTCGGGGTAGTAAGCCTCACAGAAACGCACCCAGCCCGGTGAACACGACGTAATCATAGGAAGCACACCGTCTTTGGTGATACGTTCAAGAAGCTCGTTGGCTTCCTCCATAATCGTCAAATCCGCGCCGAAGTTAGTGTCGAACACGGCGTTAAAGCCGAGAATACGCAGTGCTGTCGCCATCTTCCCTTCTACGGAGGTGCCGAGAGGGTAGCCGAAGTTCTCGCCCAAGGAAGCGCGCACGGCGGGTGCGGTCTGCACCACGACGACCTTTTCGGGGTCGTTGAGTGCCGCCCAAACCTTGTCCGTGTCGTCCTTTTCCGACAGCGCGCCCGTCGGGCAGTATGTGATACACTGACCGCATGAAACGCAGGCGGTATGCGCCAAATCCATGTCAAAAGCACAGCCGACCTCAGTCTTGAAGCCCCTGTAGTTCGCGCCGATGACGCCAATCCCCTGCGCCGTGGTACACGCGGCGATACAGCGGTGGCAGTTAATGCACTTGTTATTGTCGCGGTACATATGCACCGAGCTGTCGTCAAGCGGGAAGTTATTCTTCGCGCCGTTGAATCTGTCGGCTTTTTCCACGCCGAGCTCTTTGCAGAGGTCTTGCAGCTCGCAGTGACCGCTCCTTGAGCATGAAAGGCACTTCTGGTCGTGGTCGGACAGAAGCAGTTCGAGCGTTGTCTTTCTGCTCTCTAAAACTCTGTTGGTGTGGGTTTTGATTTCACTGCCCTCGTCCGCTTTTGAAATCGGATAAACGCAGGACGCAACCAAGCTGCGCGCATTAGACTTCTCCACCACGCACATACGGCATGAGCCGATTTCATTACCGGCTTGCCCCGCCAAGCCTTTAAGCCAGCAGAGGGTGGGAATACGTATATTTTGGGCTCGTGCCGCCTCGAGCAGGGTCGTCCCCTCCTCAACCTGACAGGCTATGCCGTTAATTTTTATATTAACCATAGATTTAATCCTGTCCTTTCTTATTATCGTTTAATTTTGATTTAACCTCGGTAGACGCCATAGCGTCAACGATTTCCTTTACTTTATCGTATTCTTTAAGCTCCAAAAGGGCTTGGAGAGCTTTACCTAAAAGCGTTAATTCCTTATTAGTCATTATACTCCACCCCCTATTCCATAATGATTGCGCCGGGTTTGCATTTATCGACGCACACACCGCACTTAACGCACTTTTCCTGGTCGATGATGTGGATTTCCTTAACCTTACCGGTAATCGCGGCGGTCGGGCAAACCCTCATGCACAGCGTACAGCCGATACATCTCTCCGGCAGTATCCGGTATGTAAGCAGATTAGTGCAAATCCCTGCGGGGCATTTCTTGTCCTTGATGTGCGCGATGTACTCCTCCTTGAAGTTATGCATCATGGACAGCACGGGGTTGGGCGCGGTCTGTCCGAGCCCGCACAGCGAGTTGTCCTTAATGTACTGGCTGAGGGTTTCAAGCTCGTCCAAGTCCTTCATCTCGCCGTTACCGAGCGTGATTTTATCAAGGATTTCAAACAGCCGTTTTGTACCTATGCGGCAGGGCGTACACTTCCCGCAGGACTCGTCAACCGTGAACTCCAAGAAGAACTTCGCCATGTCAACCATGCAGTTATCTTCGTCCATGACGATTAAACCGCCCGAGCCCATCATTGACTCAATCTGAATTAAGTTATCGTAGTCTATCGGTATGTCGAGGTGCTTCGTGGGGATACAGCCGCCCGAAGGCCCGCCGGTCTGCGCCGCCTTGAACTGCTTGCCGTTGGGAATCCCGCCGCCGATTTCATAAACCACCTCGCGCAGGGTCGTACCCATCGGTATTTCCACGAGCCCGGTGTTATTAATTTTACCGCCGAGCGCGAAAACCTTCGTACCCTTGGACTTCTCCGTACCCATAGAGGAAAACCACTCCGCGCCTTTTAAGATAATCTGCGGGATATTGGCATAAGTCTCGACGTTGTTCAATACCGTGGGTTTCCCCCACAAGCCTTTTTCGGCGGGGAAAGGCGGTCTGGGGTTGGGTTCGCCGCGGTTGCCCTCGATAGAGGTCATGAGCGCGGTTTCCTCCCCGCAGACGAACGCGCCTGCACCGAGCCTAATCTCCAAGTCAAAATCGAAGCCGGCATCAAATATATTCTTCCCCAAAAGCCCGTATTCACGCGCCTGTTTTATAGCAATTTGTAACCTTGAAACGGCAATGGGGTATTCCGCCCTAATATAAACATAACCCATGTCCGCGCCTATGCAATAACCTGCAATCGCCATAGCCTCAATCAGCACGTGCGGGTCGCCCTCCAGGATACTTCTGTCCATGAACGCGCCGGGGTCACCCTCGTCGGCGTTACAGCAGACATACTTCTGGTCGGCGTCGGGGACTAAATTACGCGCCAACTGCCACTTGCGCCCCGTCGGGAAGCCGCCGCCGCCGCGCCCGCGCAAGCCCGAATCCATGACGATTTTAATTACGTCATCGGGCTTCAGCTCGGTAAGGCACTTACCGAGTGCCTCGTAACCGTCCGAGCCTATGTATTCGTCGATACACTCCGGGTTGATTACGCCGCAGTTACGCAGGGCGACACGGAGCTGTTTCTTGTAAAAACCTGTGTCGTTGAGGGATTTTACGCCCTTTTCCGGGCACAAGGTTTCATGATAGAGCAGACGGTCAACAACCCGCCCTTTAAGCAGGTGTTCGCTGACGATTTCAGGAATGTCGGTTATCTGTACCCGCGAGTAGAACTTCGCCTCGGGGTAGACTATCATAATGGGCCCTAAGGCGCACAGCCCGAAACAGCCGGTCTGAACTACGCCGACTTCTTTTTCGAGCCCGCATTTTTTGATTTCGGCTTCGAGTGCCTTCATTACGCCGTCGCAACCCGACGCATGACAGCCTGTGCCGCCGCAGACTAATACGTGTGAACGAAACATAAAATATATTTCCTTTCGTTAATGTAGGGGACGACGACTCTGTCGTCCCGTTTTCGTATAACAGGCTCTGTCGTCCCGTTATAGCGGGCGGACAGGGTCGTCCGCCCCTACGGGTTAAATATCTGAACTGCCTACCGTGTATTCCATGACGACCTGACCGCGGACAAAATGTTTGTCAACGACTTCACGGGCTTTGTCCTCGTCCATGTTTATATAGGTGACTTTTTCGCCGTCCTTACCGTAGACCTCAACAATAGGCTCATACTGGCAAAGACCGATACAGCCTGTCTGCGTTACGACTATGCCTTGCAGGTTCTTCTCCTGCACCAACGCCGACAGCGTTTGCAGTACGGGGCGCGCGCCCGCCGCGATGCCGCAGGTCGCCATACCGACGACTACGCGGGTTTCGGCTTCTTCATCGGTTCTCATACCGACCTGCCCCTGCATTTTTTCCTTGATTGCTTTAAGCTCTGCTAAACTTTTCATATGTTAAATCCTTTCTGAAATGTATTCATTTTGTTGAAACCACCCCGTCAGGCGCGCTATGCGCCCGCCTGCCACCCCTCCAAGGAGGGGAATTGCCTTGGCGAATGGGATACCTGATTCCCCTCCTTGGAGGGGTGCCGCTTTAGCGGCGGGGTGGTTTAAAATATTCTGCCTTTATTAACCTCCGCCGAGTTCTCTTTCAAAAACTCGCTGATGAACGCTTTTACGTCCGGCGCGTCTAAAGGCGCGCCCTCAAGCAGTTCTTTTATTTCGCGTGTGTCTAATGCAAATTCCCCGTCGTTTACGCTGTATTTATAAAGAAAGTCAATGTGCGTGTTATAAAACACTAACATCTCCACTGTGGCGTTCATGTCGCCGAGGGGTGCGCGGTCGATGTGCGACAGCCCGAAGACTGCACAAACCTGCGTACCTTCACCCTCCTGCGACGTTATACAAAAGCTGCCGCCGGTGCTTTCCGCCGCGTCCTTGAAGAAAGGTACGCCCAAGCCCACACTGCGCGTATCCCGCGTGGTGAAGAACGGGTCGGTGACACGTTCAAGCTGTTCTCTGCTCATTCCGTGACCGTTATCGTTGATTCTGACGGTGAGGGTGTCCTTAACCGTGTCGATTCCGACAAGCAGTTCAATCAGCGAAGCGTTTGCTTTTACGCTGTTCTGCGCCACGTCTAATATATTTAAAGATATTTCGGTCATTCGGTGTACTTCGCCAAAATGCCGTCAAGCTCTTCTCCCCCGGGTGAAAGCCGCCCGTAGACGTCCTCGCCGATGGTGATTACGGGGGCTAAACCGCACGCACCGATACAGCGGCAGTCGTTAATGGAGAACAGCCCGTCGGGCGAGACTTCATCGCCTTGTAAGCCTAATTTATCCCTAAGCTTTTTAAGTATATCGCCCGCACCTCTTACGTAGCAGGCGGTACCCATACAGACCGCGATTTGATGCTTGCCTTTAGGGGTGAGCGAGAACTGCGAGTAGAACGTCACCACGCCGTAAATCCGCTCAAGCGGTACGCCGAGTTCTCTCGAAATCAACGTCTGCACTTCTACGGGCAGGTAGCCGTAAATCTCCTGCGCCTCCTGAAGCACGCGCATGAGCGAGCCTTTTTCGCCTTTGATTTCGTGAATGATACGCACTAACCGCTCCTCCTGCGCGGCGGTTCCGGTAAAAGGGACTGCGGTTTTTGTTGCCATAAGCCTGTCCTCCTGTTTGATAAATACATAACAAGGACAATTATAACATAAATCCAAACAAAAGTCAAATGACTTTTTGCATTGACAAAAAATTTATTTTATGTTAGAATTTAATAAAATAAAGTAAAGGCGGTACTTAACATGAACTGGTTCGATAACGCGGTGTTTTACCACATTTATCCGCTCGGTTACTGCGGCTGCCCCAAAGACAACGACTTCAAGCCCAAAGCCGGGGAAAGCCCGATTCTGCGGGTAATCAAGCACATTCCGGTTATAAAACAGCTCGGCTTCAACGCGATTTATTTCGGACCGGTGTTCGAGTCCACCCGCCACGGCTACGATACCGCCGATTATCTCAAAATAGACTCCCGCCTCGGCACGAATGAAGACTTCGCGAAG
>Ga0123353_10017634_pt1 | contig 10509 bp, 5 predicted proteins | sample TergutLab28metaG_3_FD_92763 | JGI IMG/M metagenome (GOLD analysis project Ga0123353, IMG submission 92763) | Labiotermes labralis P3 segment gut microbial communities from Petit-Saut dam, French Guiana - Lab288 P3 | ecosystem: Host-associated > Arthropoda: Insects > Digestive system > Gut ... | reverse complement strand
GCCACAATACCCAAGTGGTACAGCGAAATTAATGTGACTTTTATAGTGTGACTTTAGCAAGGACGATATGGCTCCCTGATGATGGTCCTAGGACCGAAACATGTCGAAGCCTTTTTAATGTTTTAATGTGTAAATTTTATAAATTTTATATATGTGCAGTGGTTGGTAAAACAATTGAGTGACCAATGAAGATATTGCAACGAAATTTGAACAGGAGTACGTTCGTTGTGTGAGAAATTAAGAGGAATGTGTCTGTAGCCCGCTTCAAATTTCATTGCAATATCCTCATTAGTGGTAGAATTATTAACGGGTTCGGTAGTGAGTGGGACACCCTGTATATCTGTTTTCCTTATTTTGCTCTAAAGTTTACTCATAACCAAGACAGGAAAAAAAAGCAATCACGTTTACGTTGAAAATGAGCAATATAAAGGACGTTTCTTATTTTTAAAAATAGGTTTATGAGATTAAAGTTTCGCTTTACATGGACCTTAACGAATGTGGCTCGCATAAATCTGTCTATATGTTTATTCACTCTTATCCCTGACCAACATCTCTCTACGTGATGGAATTGCAAGTTTAGATTTATATCTTAGAATAAATCTCTTACTTATTGGAATAAAATTTTTAACTTCTAAACTTCAGAATGTCGACTGGAAGATATTGCTCCTAGCCTTTTTTTGTGTGCAAAGAGACGGTGATTCAATCTTTGGCAAGGGTCAAATAAAATTGTCGAAAAAAATCGAAGGTGATCTTTAAATCTATTGAGACTTTTATTGCGCCAAACTGGGGTTCTCAGAGGAGACTTGACAGTTTCCTGCTTCCAATTTAGTTCCATTAATTTCAATTTTTTCTCTCCATGTTTTGTCTTTCTCTTCTTCCCTGCATTCAATTTTATGTTTGTTCGTGGAAACACAAAATATTAAATTCGACTTCACTAAATGAAATAATTTCAGATGCGATTTTTCTGGACTGCTTTTATCAGATAATCATAGAAATGTGGACTCTAAACAAATGCATCAATTTATCTTTATGTATCAGGAGAGTACACACAGTATAACAATACAGCTACATAGCAAAAGGTATATTTTAATTTCAAAAACTTTCACTATCTTGCGATAAGCTATTAAACTTTCACTATCTTGAGAAAAGCTATTAAACTTTCACTATGTTGCGATAAGCTATTAAACTTTCACTATCTTTGGGATAAGCTATTAAAGTTTCACTGTGTTGCGATAAGCTATTAAACTTTCACTATCTTTGGGATAAGCTATTAAACTTTCACTATCTTTGGGATAAGCTATTAAACTTTCACTATCTTGCGATAAGCTATTAAACTTTCACTATCTTTGGGATAAGCTATTAAACTTTCACTATCTTGCGATAAGCTATAAAACTTTCACTATCTTGAAAAAAGCTATTAAACTTTCACTATGTTGCGATAAGCTATTTAACTTTCACTATCTTTGGGATAAGCTATTAAACTTTCACTATCTTGCGATAAGCTATTAAACCCTTAAAGCCTATTGGTTGCTGCACATTACACAAGGTTAACGTTAACAGATTCTACATTCTGCCCTTTGATCTCACTTGTATATTTTTTATCGAATGCAGAAAAAGTCTATTATTTCCAGATTCATTAGTAACTAAATCGTTCTTATTACTGTGGCGGTGAGTGTGAGGCAGCGCCGTACGAACTGAATTATGAAATATAATGCGGATAAAAGCCGATGTACAGATGTTTAAATTACATGCTATTTGACAAAAGCGTGATAATATTCTTACCTTTAACCCCCTCTATGCTGACTTCTTTGATGTCGAAGAAATGCCCGCTTGCTGATGCATGAGATGTATTACTATAATCCAGTATGTGCCATTTTTATCCCTACAAACAAATTCATCAAATTTTACGTAAGTAAAAACAGCCAGAATATTGATACTATGGTTGTAAATGTAATATCACGTGTCGTTTCAGTACATAAAATTTCACGTTCCTCGTTTAGTTACTTTTAACTTGTCCCTAATGTTATCAAGTAACGTGTAATGAGAAGTGGGCTTCTATGAAAAACTCCGATGTACGTTAGAGAGTTATGTTCTGTCAGTCTTGAAGTGATAAATCTAATTTTGTGTGTTCCAATCAGGAGCGGTTTATGTATATTTATTAATGTTAAGACTTGCGACAAATCTAAATTTGATAATTAGAATTTATAGGATAAACCAAAGTTTATCATTTTTTTTTTTTTATATTTTGCTGACCGTGTATCTCAGTATATTTATCTCAGTAATTAACCAACATGATGCACAAAATTTTGTTTTACAATACGTTTTATTTCGTGCCTTTACATGTTTCGAGCACAACGTGCTCATCATCAGGAGGTCAAAATTGTATTAAGCAGCCTCTATCACTAACATAATACGCTCTTTGTATAGATATTATTTAATTAATACTAAGAATTTAATTGGTTTTCTTTCGAAAGTTACTAACCTAAATATTTCGTAATATAAAAATTGTTTCTCAGATCTAACAAACAAACAAACAAACAATCTAACTAACTAACTAATTAATTCCATTTTTGTAAATAATTCGTGAAGTGCTTTTTCAAATTTCAAGATTCAAGTAGAATGAAAGATTTGTTGAGCTTCATTCGACAAAAGAAATACGTTCAAATGTACTACAAGTTAAAGGGATAGGAAAATTAACTACTGTTTAATTTAAAATTATGTTTTCAAATGTCACAACAATGCAATAAAATTCTGATTTCCGCAAGGATATTTCGAATATCATAACAATGCAATAAAAATCTGGTTTCTGTAAGGATATTTCAAGTTATTTTACATCATCTTCGTCAGTCTGCAGATTTCAGTTGCGTCGTTTGCAGAAAATGGTGAGTGATTAATGATTTTTAAAATTCGTTAAGAAATATTAAGGTAGGTGAACGAAATAATAGGATGTGTACAATAGGGGCACAGTAGCTTACAATGTAAGATATCTTCTTGCCGATATTTTAGATTTCCAGTGACACATGCATTCAGACGTCTTATGACAGCATTAGAGAAATATGACATATCAAATAAGAGATGAGTGAGAATTTTGTAATTTGTATGATAATTGAAATTAGACTATAGAAAGTATTAACAAACACTAGCTATTAACACTACCACTAGCAATTAACATCATTATCTCTACATCATAACACAAGGACTACCTCACAGAACACGAGATGTTTAATCTAAATTACAGTTTTGTAGAAGCGAAATTTACCCCAGAATTTCGGTAAATTCTGTTTGTGTAATGTTTAACACAATACATAAGACGAGTTTGCTTTAGTGTGGCCAGAGGTTAAGGCGTCAGAGTTCAAAAGCAATGCCGGAGGTAAATGAATTGACAACAATGTTGTGTTTATCTCTAATTTGAACGTGTTGAAATATATTTATCTCCGACAATTCTGTCAGCCGCTCGAAGCTGGAATTGCAGATAAGACTTCTGCTCAGTTTGACATATTTTGTTCTTCTGTATCGTAACTGGAGAGATGTGTCAGAGAATTGATCACTATGACCCCCTGTCGGTGCTAGTAGGAAATTTTAACAAATGTCAGAAATGAAGAAAACAGAAAATCTCTAAACAAATTTTCTCATTCTAGAAACAGGAAGTGTTTACTTTTTCATATTTCTGTTAAGAAACTCAGTAATCAACACCAAATGACTGCCTGATCGACTTGCTAAACTGACTGATTGACTGTCTAACTAACTAACTAACTAACTAACTAACTAACTAACTAATTGACTGACTGACTGACTAACTAACTGAATAACCAACCAAACAACTAACTAACCAACCAACGAAATAACTACCCAACCAACCAACCGACCAACTAAATAATCAACCAACTAACTAACTGATCGAATGTCCGACTGGTTAATTAACTAACTCACTTACTTACGCACTAAACTAACTGACTGACTGATCAACTAAGTAATTGACAGACTGACTGACAGCTTGAATAACTGAGTTATTAACTGTATGTAGCAAAGACCTCCTCTTCAAGCTCACAATTCTTCAGCCAATGAAGAAGTTCTCCGCATTGTATGGAACTCTACATTTCTGTACCGAACTCTCCACTTGTTCGTAACCCGAGCCAGACCGACTCAGTCCATATCCTCCCATCATCAGCCATAAACAGCAGCATTTAAACAGTTCTACTTATGGATGAAAATACAGAAGCAGACTGATGTCCGTATTTATCTGTACAAATGACAGTCGCCAATGCAACTAACCTTGCAGCTGTACTAAACAATTCAGAAAATCATGTAACTGATAGGCAGCATGTTGACTAAAACAGAATGTTTAGTTTTTAGCATTTATTTTAATCAAAAAGCTAGTTCGTCTAACATCAAAATGTGTAGAGGGAAACAGACTTATTGAGATTTGAAGCAAGAGTTTTCCTCTGTTACCGAGCTACACCGAAGTAACCTAATTTACCACTTTAAAAACCGCCAGCAATAAAGTTCCAAAATAAAAATCGAAATAATTTGTACGACAGAAGGTAGTTTGCTTTTTATTTTAATAGTTTCGCATTTGTCTTAGTTTTATGTCTCTTAAACATCAACTTATACGTTTTTATGGCGCGAAGCTAATTAATATTGTTTTGGGGCCACTAAGGCATTCTGAGTTATTTTGTATTCTTCTAAGAAGCAATAAGCGTGACAGAAATAAATATAACAAAGTCCAGGACAATTTCCTTCTCCTCTTCTTCTTCATAATGTTAACTGCATCGTGCGAAATGTTTTGGTACTCCTTTGCTCAAAGGCAACATCATTCCATTGTCCTTACAATGACGTATGACTTTTGTTACTGCGATACTGCAAATGTAAAATAACCAAGTTGTCACATTTGTAAAGAAAGTTATCTTATTCTTATCTTTTATTCTTTTCTCTATTCATTTTTAACTAAAAGTTGTATTTTATTATTCCTTTTATCATTTAAATGTATGAGATAGAGGACAGTGCCAGACACTGGGTTGCCAGTTGAATACAGATGAACACAGAAGGGACAGGCATAAGTCAACTCCTTCTGCAACTCTGCAGTGATTTCCACAGAGACATCATCAAGGGCCACCACTACCCCCCACCCCATCCTTCTCATCCCCATGCAACGTAACGTGGGGATTTGTCATTCCTCGTCAGTAATTTGTGCAGGGCTGCTGGGTATGATTAATTTTAATAGTACTTCCTCTGCAGATAGCTTGTGTAACACACTTCACTAATTACAGTCTACATTCCTTAAGTGTTTTATTTGTGTCTGTTGAAGTCTGTGAAGAGAGAAATCATAACTTGTTAATTGGGAAAATTCCAATTAAAATCATTACACGTAGAACACCCACATCCACTGCATGTTTCGACGATAAAACGATAGAAGAAAAATGCCCGTTGTACCGTCTGAAATACGGGTTACTGTGGGGAAAAATGCGTGTTACTTAGTTTATTTACGTATCTTGTCATCTACTTATGCCATACTTGTCTCTTAGTCTATTTAATGACGCTTCTTGAAGTGTATAAGTTTTCTTATAATTTTTATAATAGAAGCCAACAAAAGAAACCTACATGTTTCGGACAGACTTACTGTCCATCATTAGGAGTCTTAATACTGTATTCATAGCAATTTGTATGAATGTCAAATTTGTATAAATCTTGTATCGTCGAACGGAAGACGGATTTTGATCACCATGACAGAAAACCGTATTGACTGAAGCTGACGTCAGAAAGTCTGAAGTAGTTCCCAGTCATTTTTTTTAAAAAGGACTGCAGAACTAAACGCAAAAGCTCAGTCAGTCAAGGCAGTATCTTGGCGCGTTGGTTAGTTGTCTATCTCTCACCGGGAGACCCTGTTAGATCCCAGGCCAATCCAATGTGGATTTTATGGTGGAAAATGTGCAACAGTGATACGTTTCTGATTAATTCTGTTTTCCCCTGAGGGTATTATTTCTGTTCCAGCGGTGCTGCGTGTTTGTAACAAGTGACGGCGTCTTAAATAAAAACTGAATTTTGAACCTATGGATTAAGAATTACTGTAGTAAAGACAGCCAACCAGTTGCAACAATAATTTAATAGTAATTTCAATCAGCTCAACATGTTTCAGGCGAAAATTTCGCCCATCCTCAGGATCACTAGACTGTGTTTACAGCTTGTGGTATAAAGCACCCAATAAGCTGCCCGCTGGGGAAGAGGTCGAAGTGGAACTGCAGTTCCACCTTAAAAGCTACGTTTCCTTCTCAGAATTTCAGCACCCACATATACTACAGACCCAAACTAAAATATGTTGTTTACAAGACAATTGTATCCTGGCTTTGAAGAAGTGAGGGTAACTGATTAATTCATTGTTTAATTAAACTATATCAACTATATAATAAATTAAGTGTCTTGAATTTATCGTTTCAAGAATGCAGTTTAAAACTTTTAAAATTGTTTCCAAAATTTGAATCCAAGATATTTTTAGAGACATAAAACCTTTTTCCTGCAATTTTTAGATTGGTGTTTTTCAAATACTTATGATTCGTGAAGCAACCCATATACCTCATCAGTAACGTTTGTTCTCTTTCACGGCACTACGGGTGTCACTGTGCATTGCATAAGGCAAAACTGACATATTTAATATTGTTTCGGTCCACGTCAAACAGTAACGCCCTAAATTGAAGCTACGTACTCAAAGATGTATTTTACTTAAGCTCACAACTAGATGGCTTATATATAGTGCGGATAGAAGCAGCTGAAATAGAACTAACAATCTCTATCTACCGCACGGTGAAAATCACGAATTTACACATTTTTATCATGTAAACGTAAAGGTAAAGCAGTCCAATTACAGGCCTGGAGTGGCCCAGAGGGTTCCAAGAAGTTAAGGTTCCCAGATTTCATGACAACGGCACAGGATGGTGGGTGGTAGGTTGTCAGCCTTACGCACCGGCCGCCTTTACCCCCCAGGAAATGCTACTGGTATTAATTTCCGTTAGAGACTAAGTCGACCCTAAGGCCACTTACATAATGTAAACCAACAAATTGAAAACTTTTCAAATTAACGTTTTAATTCAATTCTTGGTGTCCTGTGCATATTTCGAACATCATGTGCTCATCATCAGGAAGACCATCTGTACGTGCAGTTTTATGTGATGTGTTTTTCATGTATTTATGTAAGCTGTCAAAGAGTCCACCTGCTAGAATGCTTACATAAATGCATGAAAAACATAACCTAAAAACTCCATATACAGATGGTCTTCCTGGTGATATGCACGTGATGCTCGAAACATGTAGAAGACACCAAGAATTGAATAAAAACATTAATTTGAAAAGTCTGCATTTTGTTGTATTATATTACGTAATTGTATCACAATGCACGGTACAAAAACATAAGGTTTACACAACATTATTTTAAAAAAAAACGCTAAATGAAAGTAAACGAGAATGACTGCGTCTGACGAAAACACCGAGAAATAACTGCAACTACGAGCACATGCACTACGCTAATCTGGTGGCAATTCAGATAAATTCGACAGTATTTCTATTATTGCGAACGTCAGTTTTCTTCAATTTTCCATGAAACGTCTACCTGCATAAGAAGGGTAGCACAGTGGTTATGGTGCTGTTCTACAAATCGGAAGGTCGCTGGTTCGATCCCAGTTGGTGTCAGTGGATTTTTCATTAACATAAAATCCTTCCGATCGCACTATGGCCCTGGGGTCGATTCAGCCTCTAACAGAAATGATTACCAGGAGTATTTCTTGGGGGTAAAGGCGGCCGGTGCGTAAGGCTGACAACCTACCACCATCCTGTGCCTTTGTCACGAAATCTGGGAACCTTAACTTCCTGGAACCCTCTAGGCCTGTCCAGGCCTGTAATGGGACTGCTTTAACGTTTTACCCGTTTAGAACGGACCTGGAACCGAACCAGCCTCTTCTGCAGTGGGCAATGTTGTTCTTCCCTGGAGTTACAGCAGTCGGAGAGTGTCATCGACGAGACACCCACAACGAGAGCCGAGGTTTTTCATAGGTAGGGCTGTTATTTCTACCTCTCTCTATACCTTCATTATATGCTCTAGGACGAAATATATTTCTACATTAAAATTCGATTATTTATTTAATTTTGGGCATTTTTTAGCGTATTCGCAAGTTTGCTAAAAGTGACTATTATCTTCGTCATGTTTATCTTTCTGTCTGTCTATCTCTCTGTACGCCTGTCCGCCTGCCCGTCTATTGGAACAACTCGGCCCTCACTGGAATGGTTTTCATGAAATTAGATATTTGATTATTTTTCAAAATGTCCTTATTGTTGCACCGTGCATATCGTCGAGTTATTTAATTGGTATACCAACTGATACACATATTTTATTGTTATAATGTGAAACTTTTATATATGTGCATCAGTTGGTATACTAATTAGGAGCAATTTATTGTTTTAATGTGAAAATTTATATACGGGCATCAGTTGGTATACTAATAAAATAAATTTTTAAAATGTGTCTAGTTTGTCAAGTTTCATTAAAGTATGACAAGAATAAGGGGTATTTTATATGAAGGCGATTGTACATTTATGACCATATTCCTTTCAGTTCTTCTTAGAACCAGGAGAAATATACAGACTATAGCGGTAGAGGGAATCGAAACATATATTTCATGTCCAGTAACATTTTTCGAATATTTTGCCGTTTATTTGATAGTGTTGAAAAATTTTGTACATCCGGATAGACCACGGTAGACAATACGACGTACGCGCATTGCATGCCTGATACCTAAGGCTACAAACACACACTCAGAATATGCTTTACTTATTGTTTTTTTCCACTACAACAATGGTTGCAGGAACTCGCCTATATGTTACATTATGCACTCGTCAATAAAAGCTTTCATGTCTCTGACAAGGAACACGGTCTGCCATGTTATGGAAGAACCAGACTTTAGCAAAAAGGCTATGAGAAAAGGAGTGAAGTAGGCGAGCATGGACGTACTTCCCTATGTTGACTACACTGATGACTAGCGAGGGGAGAGACGAGAATCGACGTGCCCTTGACAGGAAGATATGTCTGTTCCACCTTCTTTTTTGCGCTGTTTGTTGGTCGCAGCGTGCATGTGAAACATTTTCTCCACCACAGTAATTTGGTCACTTTTTTCCGCTCATCGTAAGTTTTGTGACCAAGACGTAACTCTTTTACAACTCTATGATTGTTATACACAGTACCTGGTTTAACACCAAAAAGTCAGAATTATCCCACACAGTGTATTTGCGTTTTTCGTGTTTGTATATGTATAATATATATATATATAAATAAATAAAAAATAATTAGTTCTCTAAACAAAATTCGCTAATTGTTCTTTCTAATGAAAGATCGCGTTTTTGTATATATATAAATAAAAAATAATTAGTTCTCTAAACAAAATTCGCTAATTGTTCTTTCTAATGAAAGATTAAGTTTTTCTTATATATATATATCAGAATAAAAATAATTATTTCTTTAAACAAAATTCGCTAATTGTTCTTTCTAATGAAAGAATGCGTTTTTGTATATATAAAAATAAAAAATAATTAGTTCTATAAAAAAATTCGCTAATTGTTCTTTCTAATGAAAGATTAAGTTTTTCTTATATATATCAAAATAAAAATAATTAGTTCTCTAAACAAAATTCGCTAATTGTTCTTTCTAATGAAAGATTACTTTTTCATATATCTATATCAAAATAAAAAATAATTAGTTCTCGAAACAAAATTCGTTAATTGTTCTTTCTAATGAGAGAATCTTGAGATCTCTATAGGTTATTTAAGAAAGTTGTTAATTGCTAGGCGAAAAAGGAAGAAGAAATTATCGCAGGAAAGCTTAAAACATTACCACAAGGTGTGCAAAAAATACCACATGGAATGATCTAAGATTTAAAACCTGCCTCAGAGGTGAAATGTGTGAGACTAACCGTTTATGTCATGTGCATGTCCGTTTTTATCTGTGGGGTACGAAATGAATACACACACACACACACACACACACACACACACACACACACATGTATATATATACACAGTAGGTTGTGCTAGAGCGAACGTAATTGGTTCTAGAACCTCGTCCGTTATAACATCTATTCGTTGTAGCATACATTGCAGTTTATGTATTTAGGGGTAATCCGTCACAATCCCACAGCCTACAGCAAAGTTACTGTCCATCACAACCATTTAAATAGGAAAAATATAAAACAAAATAAAAAATATAATTGTAAAAGTAACATAAAATTAATTTATTAACTTTTACATACTGTAAATGTAAATGTAAATGTAAATGTAAATGTAAATGTAAATGTAAATGTAAATGTAAATTTGAAAAGCACAAACAGTCTTTCCCCAGTGAAAACTATAATCGAACTTTCCCCAATAAATAATATTCCTCCGCGTTCGTTGTAACTTCCTGATTTTTTTGATAAAACTGTTCGTTGTAGCGTCCTGATTTTTTTGATAAAACTGTTCGTTGTAGCGTCCTGATTT